>Ga0160454_100031_pt1 | contig 270561 bp, 187 predicted proteins | sample HID1971M_E6MG_FD_108218 | JGI IMG/M metagenome (GOLD analysis project Ga0160454, IMG submission 108218) | Enriched millipede-associated microbial communities from UW Madison campus, WI, USA - HID1971M_E6 MG | ecosystem: Host-associated > Arthropoda: Insects > Digestive system > Unclassified ...
ATAGGTATCTGGGAGGGACTTATTCGATCCGTCTGAGCCGATGCCGAGGTGATAGGTATCTGGGAGGGTCTTATTCGATCCGTCTGAGCCGATGCCGGGGTAATAGGTACCTGGGAGGGACTTATTTGATCCGCTCGAGCCGATGCCGGGGTCATAGGTATCTGGGAGGGACTTATTCGATCTGCTTGAGCCGATGCCAGGCACATACGTAACGGTCTTAATGATCCACCCGAGTCGATGGAGAAAAACATCGGCACTCGGGTGGTGGGGGAGTCAGGACGGCCATGATCGGGTCTCTAGGAGATAGATAACCCTTTCTTTGTAATCGATCTTCTCAAGCAACTCTGCTTATGAGACAGCCCCTTCCAATAGGAAGACGTCGCTGTTCTCTATTTATTACTGAAATTCAACGCAGATCGTCGCGGCCGAATAAGCCTCCACGTCGAACGACACGGAACGGTCGTCTAAGCATACGGACTCCGCAGGCGAGATTCGGCGTTCGTTCGTATCCACGAAATACGCGGCGATAGGCTTAGCGAACAAGAGCAACGAAGCGGTCGTCCGCCGTCCGTCCGTTTCGTACGCGCGCACGATCCAGCGCTTCCCTTCGCGGTCCTCCGGCATTTTCACCGCGGACACGGCTACCGTGCCTTCCGTCAGCTTGAGGAAGCCGGAGTCGAGCGCCAAAGTGCCCGGGTGCGGCGTTCCCGAAAGCGCGCTAAACGGATGATTAAACCGGTACGCCTTCTCGATTCGTTCGCGAACCGAGGAAGTCGGATCGACGAGGTCAATCGCGAAGCTCATCCTATGATGGTTGCCGAGCTCCGGATACGGGTCCGGGTCGTACGAGCTGCGAATCAACGAAAGCGACAACGACCGATCGGTCCCGCGAAAGCCGTATTTGTTGTTCGTGACGAGCATCAGGGACGGCTTGCCCGGCTTGCCTGGTTTGCCCGAATCCCGGCGCAAGCCGATCGCCCAGCTGTTAGCCGGAACGTCCATGTCGAGCGGCTTGCGCTCCGTCGTTCCGAACGGCACGTCGTACTGGTAGGAATCGCATTCGTAGCCCAGCGGCCAATGGAAATTGAGCTGGGGGATGCTGCTGTCCGCCGTGCCGATCTCGTGCCAATCGCACTCCGCCCGGAAATCGAGGCGAGAGCTGCCTCGGTCAAGCGAAACGGCGACCTTCAGCTTGGAGCGGCCGAATTCGAGCTCGTATTGCAAAGTCTGCCGTACCGGCCCTTTCCCGCCCCATTTCAATTTGACGTTCTCGTGCACACTTGAGACATTCATATAACGGCCGACCCACCAGGAGCTCATCCCTTTGCCGGGATCTTCCTGAATCAGTCGGAACAGGCCCGCGGGGCGGGACGGGTCAACCAGCTGCTCTCCCGTCGTTTTGTCGATCATCGAGACGATCGTCGCGTTCACGGGGTGGAAAGTTACCCGGAGCCGCTCGTTCTCCAGCTCGAACGCCTCGACGCGGTCGACCCGCGGATCCGTCGGCAGAAACGGGGTCCAGGCCTCGTCTCCTTCGCTTACGGTATAGGTGCTATAGCCGCAAGCAGGCGCTTTGGCTTGGACGAGCAGCCGCATATAGCGATGTCCCCAATATTTGTTGAAGCCTTGATCGACGACTTGATGCGGCGTTTCGTTCCCTCCGCTATCCCTGACGACCGGCGAGCGTCCCGGCTCGTTCCAGTCCCATAGTACGATTTCCGCCGTCTCTTCGCGATCGTGCGCGGAAGGATTGAAGAAATGGACGATCCGCGTGCTGCCGCGGCCGCGCTCGACTTGCGTCGGCTTGAATTCGGAGGCTCCGAAGCCGACTCCGGCTCCTTCCGATATCGTCCGCTTATCGTCTTCGACCGCCAATCCCGACGTATCGATCGAGGCGGCGATCGCTTCAAGCGCCAGCTTGCGGTTCGTGCCCGCGATCGCCATCGCGTTCTGGAACAGCCCGAGCGCATGCTCGCGGGTTTCCAGAACGCCGGAGCCCGGGAGGATGTCGTGAAACTGGTTGAACAGCACGTCTCTCCACGCCTCCTCAAACGAGGCTGACGGGTAATCGATTCCGGTCGCAACCGACGCAGCGGAGGCGAACGTCTCCGCTTCGTTGAGCGCGGCTTCCCCGGCGCGGTTGGCCGTCTTGATTCGGCTCTGGGACGTGTAGCAGCCGGTGAAGACGAAGTTTTGCTCCCCGGTGACGACCGGCAGCTTGTCGGCAATCGATTCGACCTGCTTAAAATACTCGGCATAGGTGCCAAAGCGGATGCGCGGATAGATCGGCCAGTCGTTCATGTCCTTCAAGCGTTCCAAATCCCGCCGGGTCGGACCGCCTCCGTGATCACCGACCCCGTACACGTTCAAATACGTTTTCAGGCCGGTGCGCCGGCCTATTTCCGGGACGTACGAGCCAAGCGCCGCCTGCGCGTAATCGTTGTACCAGGTCGGCTCGCGGTAGGCGATGACCGACTTGCCCGACGGCGCCACCCAGCGGTATAACACTTGCTCGTCGTTGCCGCGGCAATGATAGTAATAGCCGACGCCTCCGTTCGCCAGAATTTCCGGTACGTGAACGCTGTGGCCGAAGGTGTCCGGCTCGAAATCGAGATTTAAGCCGTCAGGGTCGAGATCGAACAGCCGGGCCAGATAACGTTTTGTATATAGCAGATGGCGGGACAAGCTCTCGCCGCTGGGCATGTTTTTGTCCGCTTCCACCCAATGGGAAGCCGTCACCTCCCATCGCCCTTCCCGAACCCTTTCTTTAATTTCCGCGAGCATATCGGGAGCATGCTTCTCGACGATCCGGTAGATGGACGCCTGCGATTGCGAAAAAGTAAAGTCCGGGTACTCGTTCATCAAGTTCAGCATCGTTCTGAACGTATCGATCACGATCGACACCGTCTCGTCCCAGGACCACATCCAGTTCATATCGATATGGGCATGCGCCACGCACAGAATCTCGTAGCTTTTCGCTTCATGAGCCAGCGCGCCGAGCAATCCCTCAGCCTGCAAGGCCGCTTGCCGGGCAATGAAGCCTTCGTCCTCGATCCTTTCCTCCGCAAAGGTCAGCGCCCGTTCGATCAAGACGGCGTGTCGGCCTCCTTGCACTTTCGAAAGCTCGTGGGCGAATACCAGTTGGGAGATTAGCCGTTCTCCCCAATACCCGCGATGGGAAGCGATTTTGTCGTCAAAATAATGCTTTGGCGCATGTCCGAGAAGTTTCCTGAGTCTTGAATCGATCGATTTCACGCATAATCCTCCAATCGCTGTTTACCCTTTTACGCCTACCATGGCGAAGCCTTGCACGAAGTATTTTTGCAGCCACAGATACACCAGAACGGGCGGAATCATCGCCACGGTCGACAGCGCGAAGATCGCCGGATAATCCGGAGCTTGGCCGGTGGCGAATTGCCGGGACAGCAGTAAGGCGACGCCCGTGGCGATCGTTTGTTTGTCCAAGCTGTGAATGGCCACGAGCGGCCACAGGTAATCGCTCCAGATCGCGACGAAGGCAATGATCGTGCCCGCGACCAGAATCGGGACCACCATCGGCAGGTAGATCAGGAAAATTCTTCGGAATGTACCCGCTCCGTCTACTCTTGCCGCTTCTTCGTATTCGTATGGGAGCGAGTCCAGCATCTGTTTCATCAAGAAAAGACAATATAGCGTAATGTAGCCGAACAGTCCGCCCACCAGAAGCGCTCCCCAGCTGTCGATCATGCCGTGCCCGCCCAGTCCGTTCCACCCGTTGCCTCCCGCGAGCGGCCATCGTGCGAACAGCAGATATGTCGGGATCAACGTCACCGTCGAGGGAATCATCATCAACGTCAGCAGCAGGAGGAATACGGCGTTTCTCCCCTTAAACCGGAGCTTGGAAAAGACGTATCCGACGACCAGCGCAATCAAGGCGGTCATCGTCACGAACCAGACGCCGCGCAGCAACGTGTTGAAGAACATCCTGAAAATCTGCGGATCTCCCAACGCTTGGGCATACCGTTCAAAATGCCATTCCGTCGGAAGCGGGACGACCAGCGTTGCATAATAGTCCTGCTGCGTCCCGACGGAAGCAAGCAGTTGAAACAAAAACGGATAAAACATGATCAAACTTCCCGCGACGAGCACTCCATAGATCGCGAGTCTTTCCGGCCACGACCGTTGTCGCGCCATGGATACCGCCTCCTTTCCCACTTAAACGATGCCGCGCTTGGAATTCCGATATTGCATGATCGTGAAAACCAAGGTCGCAAGCAGCACCATCACCGACGACGCGCTGGCCATGCCGAAGCTGAACCCTTGGAACGCGTCCTGATAGATGCGGTATAAAATAATGTTCGTCTCGCCGTTCGGCCCGCCGCGCGAGATGAGCTGCACCGGCTCGAAAATCTGAAAGCTGCCGATGATGCCCGTCACGAGCACGAACATCGTGATCGGGCGCAAGGAAGGGATCGTGACGTGCCACAGCGTTTTCGCTTTGCTTGCCCCGTCTACGCGAGCGGCTTCATACAAAGTCGTATCGATTCCTTGAAGTCCCGCCAAATAGATGACGACCGTTCCCCCAACACCCTTCCAGACGGTCAGAAGAATGATCCAGAAGCTCATCCAGAGCGCGCTCGTCTGGAAGACGATCGGCTCCATGCCGAACCTTACCATCATCTGTTTCAGCAGACCGTCAACGGGATTCAGCACCGCGACCGCCATCTGCGAGATGACGGCGAACGGAACGAGCGCCGGCAAATACCAGATTGTACGGATCGCCGAGCTTCCGATCACCTTCTGGTTGAGAAGGACCGCGATCAGAAAGCCGAGCACAGTCGTAAAAAACAGGCAGATGAGGCCGTAAACTCCCGCCCTGGCCAGCGAGGCCAAGTAATCCCCCTGGTTAAAAAAAGTAACGTAGTTTTTGAGTCCTACCCAGATCGGCCCACCTTCCAGCCCGTTCCATTCCGCGAAAGACAAATAAACGACGAACAGGGCCGGAAAGACGGAAAAGATCGCGAAGCCGAGAAGGACCGGAAACAGGATCGAATAGCCGATAACGCCGTCCCGGTTGCGCCGCAACGACAAGCGAAACCGGGAGGTTAACCCTAAGCGGGGCTGATTCATTGTGCTTGCCCTCCGATGGCTTTCAAAAAATGTCCCTCACGGGTTCTGTCGCTCTAAGTTACGAAGACAGAATAAGATGGTAGAGACTCGGTCCATTGCCGTTCTGCGGGCTGCCGTCCGAGAACTTGACGTACACCGTCTTCGTCGGATTGTTAACCAGCCAGCCGTCCAGAAGACTCGAATCGATCGTTCGGCCGAGCCCGCCGTTCGCGTGCGCCGCGCTGCCCCAGTTCGTTCCGTCCTTGGAGATTTCCACGACGTAATCCCCCGCGATGTCCATCGTCAACGTCGCGCCGGCGATAGAATCGGCCAGATCGAATTTGTAGACGAACGTCCGATTTCCGTCCGCGTAACGGTGATTCCCGTCGATCGAGCCCGTGTTTTGAACGAGAAACTGGTTATCCTCGAAGCTCGGCGTCAGCAGATCCGCCTGGGAGATTTCCGTCGATAGCGTCAGCCGGTACAGACTTGGCCCGTTGCCGTCCTGCGGGCTGCCGTCCGAGAACTTGACGTACACCGTCTTCGTCGGATTGTTAACCAGCCAGCCGTCCAGAAGGCTCGAATCGATCGTTCGGCCGAGCCCGCCGTTCGCGTGCGCTGCGCTGCCCCAATTCGTTCCGTCCTTGGAAATTTCCACGACGTAATCGCCGCCGATGTCCATCGTAAGCGAGGCATGGTTCACGTCGTCGGCCAAGTCGAACTTATAAATCCAATTGGCGGTACCGTCCGCGAATCGGTGACCGTTGTCCATCGAAGAGAAGTTATCCTCGTAAAAGTAGGTCCGTTCCTTGTTGGAGTCGTCCGCGTCGAAGCTGATCCCCCGGATGTCGGTATTCAATTGGCGAAGGGTCGCGATTTGGTCCTGCGGCTTGAGAAATACGAACTTGCCGGGAAATTCCGCGTTCAGCCGGTCCACTTCCGCCTTCACGTTGTCGAAGAACGCCGGATCTCCGTTCGCATCTACGCCGTAATAGGCGAGAATCGGATAAATATTGCGGAACACGGGCTGGTTGGCGTCGATCGAAACGTTGCTGAGCACGTTGTAGATATCTCCGTAATTAAAAATCATATCTCCCTGGGGGACCGTATAGATGCCATGATAGGCGTAAACGCGCGAGGCGTCGTCTCCCCTCAGGATGCCGGCGATGCCGGAGCCGACGAAGCTGTCCGCCATCTGCTTATGGCTTGGGCTGTTCTCGGGGCTGCGCCACAGGTTGACCGTGCGGATGCCCGCGTCGGATAACCATTGCTTGTTTTTGGACAGCCAAGTTCCATAACCCGTCGCGGAGTAATCTTCCGTATAAATAAACTGGTAACCGGACGGACCTGCCACCAATTCGATATTGTCGCCCGCCTGGGAATAGAGATAGTCCAATAGCGGCGATCCGGCTTCCTGCAAGGTCGGAGCGATCGTAATGCCGACAGGCACCTGCCCGACCGACGAATTATTGAAGTGGTTGATTAACTGTTGGGTGTACTGCCAGTTATCTCCGTCGCTCGCCGTGATCGAGACGTACACTTTGCCGGGTTGAGCTTCTACGGCCTCGCCTTCCGGCTGTTCGTACGTTTGGTTGGGAAAGCTGGACCAGAAGCTGCCGTTGGAAAAATAATCGGATACGACGTACCCGACCCCATGAGGATTGGTCGTCGCGTTCAGGTCATCCGCGTCCGGGGAATAGCCCAGCACCGACGTTCCCGCCGCGTATCCGCCCGCTTGGATGATCTCGACGATCTTCGCTTTCTCTGCGGGAACGCGGGGGTCCAGATAGAAGACGAACGACTTGCTTGCCACCGCATAATCGAAAATCGTCCAAGGACGCCCGGTCCAATTGTCCAGTGGGCCGGCCGTTGTCCGAAGACCCGCCGAAAACACGATCTGCTTGTTCAAGGAAGGCATAAGATGCAGAAGCGCCCAGTCGTAAGCGTCGAGCTTGTCGGTCCAGTTCAAGCGGATATCTTCAACCGCCAGGCTTCCGAATTCCGACAGCAGAGACGTTTTCAATCCGTCCGTCACCGGCAGCCCGTTCTCCAGGGCCCCCTTCATCAGAGCCAGATTAAACGTCCAATCCTTATCGCCGTCCCAGACGATCAGCTTGCTTAACGTATGCCGATAATCCCTGTACATCGTTCGCAAACCGGGATTAGCGCCCGATAAGAGAGTGACCGCGGAATAGCTCTTGCCGCTTTCGTCCAGCCATTTTTGATCGAGATCCGTATCTCTTATTAATACATAGACTTGCGCGGAGGTCTGATTGACCAGCCCCTGAAGCGCGATGGCCGCAAGCTTCGCCTCCGCCGAATCGTTGCGCAGGTCGTACACGTACACGAAGCCGGCCGAAGCCATTTTCGGAAACGCGCCTCCGGCCGCGCTCGCGGTCGGTGCGGGCAATACCGCCGACAAAACCGTCAGGATGCCGGCCAATGCCAAGTATAAGAAAGCTTTTACTTTTTCCGTGATCAACTTGGATTTCCCCTCTCGTCCTAGGGCGTGTATGCAAATCTACTGTCCTCGGAGTATGCATACACGCCCTTGTAATCGAATCGTTAAGGCGTAACAACGACTTTGACCGTCTCTCCCTTGTCTTCCCGGCAAAGCTTCATCGCCCTGCCGATCTCGTTCAGCGGCAGACGATGGGAGATGATCGTATCCGCGGGAATCGCGCCGCTCTTGAGCATCTTGAGCACGATCGGATAATAAAGCGCCGGGCTGGCGAAGCTCGCCCGCAGCTGCAGCTTGCGGTAATGAAAATCGTTGGCGTCGAACCGGATCATGCCCGATCCCGTCCCGATTCCGATATAAGAGAGAATGCCTCCGTAAGCTAGCAGCGGGATCGCTTCCGGAATCGTCTGTACCGGCGCCGTCAGAAGCACGCGGTCGAAGCGTCCTCGCAGTTCCTCGTACTCCGTCCACGGACGGTCGGCGGCCAGCGTCTCCGCGCCTAGCTTCGCGGCCGCCTCCAATCTCGCCCGGTTGCCCGGGCGCCCGATGCAGACGACTTGGTCCGCGCCGCTTCGCAGCGCGATCGGGATCGCCATCAGGCCGATCGGTCCCGGACCGATGACGCACACGCGGTTGCCGTGTTCGATCTCCGCCGTTTTGACCATGTCGTACGCGACTCCGGCCGGCTCGGCCAGACATGCCGTCTCGGGCGTCATCCCCTCGTAGGGGACGATTCCGCAAACCGGAGCGAGCAAATAATCGCTGAAGCCCAAGGAGGGACCGGCATTCCAGAAATGCGGCGCTTTGTTGCACAAGTCCACTCTACCGCTGCGACACAACTCGCACTTCCCGCAATAGCTCGCCGATTCCAGCACGACCTTGTCCCCGATCTTCAAGCCGTCCGCATGCGTGCCCAGCTTATCGATTACGCCGGCGATCTCGTGCCCGAACGGTTGCCAATCCTCCAACTGGCTTTCCGCGTTGCTCAGATCCGTACCGCAGATCCCGCAAGCCTCGACCCGGATCAGCGCATAACCGTCCGGAACGTCGTCGGGCAAGTCGACCTCCCGCAGCTCGCATTGCCAAGGCGATCTCAGATAGGCGCTTCTCGTCTTCATGGTTCGTTTCCCCTTCCTTCCCGTCAGATCTCGCTTCGACGCGCGGCCGCGAAAATGTCGTCTATAAGCGTATCCACGGCGCAAGCTTCTTCCGCCGTGGCGAGCGGGACGTCCTCTCCGGACAGCGCCGCGCGGATCAAGCGGTATTCCTCTTCGAAGTTATCGATCATTCCCGCGTTGAAGCTCTCTCTCGTCCGAAGCGCTTCGTCCCAGATTTCGGCAACCGGCGATTCGAATTGCGGGCGCTCCCACCAGGTCGTATGCAGTGTAGCCAACCCGGCGTCGCCGCGAAGCTCGAGAAGTTCGTCCCAGCCGTTCTCTCTTCGACCGACTCCGGACAGCGGTAGCCACCCGCATTCTACAGTCACGGTAGCGCCGTTCTCCATCTCGATCAACGCGTGGGTCATGGCGTCCACGTTCGGATAACAGCCCTCCCGGTATTGCATCCGCGCCGCCAGCACCCTTCTGACCGGTCCCGCGAAATGAAGCAGCAGATCCAGCATATGACTGCCGGAATTGACGAATACGCCGTCCATCGTCGATTTCGACGATTTCGCAAGCTGGTCGGCGATGATCGTCCAACTGGCTTCGGGCATCGGATGGAAAACGCGCACCAACCCGCTTCGCATCGTCCCGATCCGCTGGGCATACTCCTTGAACTTGCGCGCCGTCGGATGTACCCGCTTCATGTAGCCGACGAAGAACGGGTTCCCGGACTTGCGAACCAGTTCCGCCAATTCCCGAGAGTTTTCCGCCGAACGGGTCATCGGCTTTTCGCAAAGCACGGCGTGGCCTGCGTTAACGGCCGCCTTGGCTACTTCGAAGTGATAGGCGTTCGGAACGGCCACAGTCACCAGATCGGCTTGCTCCGACAGCAACAGGGTCGTATCCGCCGTCCAGCGGCAATCGTACTTTTCAGCGAAGCGTCTGGCCGCTTGCTCGTTGCCGTCCGCAACGACGCCCAACTCGTAGCCCAAAGATTTGATAGACCGGGCGTGATAGTCGGCGATGTTCCCGGCGCCGATGAGATTTACTTTCATGATCATGCTCCTCCCGATAGTTTTAGTAAGGCCTGTCTCATATGTGATAAGAGCTACACGAAAAGATGATCGATAGACTATACGCTCCTGAAATTAAATGGGTAAACTCGTTATAATGGGATTTCAGGAGCGTATGAGGCAGTCTCCAGGCCAGGATGGACCTACAACACTTCCAGATAATTCTTAGAAGTTAACCGTATAATCGTTGAAGACGCTTTAGTGGCATACAATCCATGATCTTGGTTGATTTATACGGTTTTTCCTACAAACGTTCGTCGTTTGAGCCTGAGCAGAGCAGCTTTGTACGATTTTTCGAACAAACGTCCGCCGTTTAAGCCTGATTCGAGCAGCTTTGTACGGTTTTCCGACTAACTTCCCTGCGTAAACTCTTGTGTGCAAATTGATCCGCCGTAAAAGTTCAATTTGCAATAAATTAGAAACGTTGTGGGTCCGTGACTATGTCTCCAGGAGGTACATGCACTTTTTTTATCGTTAATCTTTTGTGACTTTACTTAGGAGACAGCCCCTCTTCCGTCGTTATTTCAACAGATCCTCGGCCGTCTTCTGCGCTTCGGCCAACGACGCTTCGATCGGCTTGTCGCCAACGAGCACCGATTCTTGAGCTTTATGCCAAGCCTCCCACACCTTCGGACCGTTCTTGGCATAGACGGGAAGCGGACCAGCCTCCTCGTTCTCCACGATCTCGGCGTAGACGGCCAACTGCGGAATGGCTTTGATCAACTCGGCGTTGGAGCCCGCCAATTTATTCGACGGCATTCTGCCGGAAGCGAGCGCGTATTTTTCTTGATACCCCTGGCTGGCGATGATTCGCAAGTATTCCATTCCCGCCTCTTGATTTTTCGATTGCTTCAGCACGAACCAGATCGTGTTGCCCACGATCACGTTGGCGCGTTTCCCGCCATCCGGCACCGGCAGCGGAACGAAGCCGCAATCGCAATTCTCTGTCGCGGACCAGGAAATGTGCCAAGGCCCCGCCACGCCGAACGCCGCTTTCCCGTGGTGAACCATATTGTATAAAGCGCCTTCGTCGTTGAGCGCAGTCGATCCGGAAGGCGCGGTTTTCGACAGCTCTTTCAGGAAAGCCAACGCTTTCGCGTTTTCCGGAGTATCGAACGTCACCTGCTGCCAATCCGGCGCCGTCAAGTCGCCTCCGAGCTGACGCATGAACGGCGCGATGCGGAACGTCCCTCCGAGCCCCGTCGTCTGTACGACCGAACCGTAATACTCGCCTTTGCCCGCCTCCGTAATTTTCCGGGACATCTCCAGCCATTCGTTCCACGTTTTCGGCGGCGCGTTCGGATCGAGTCCGGCCTTCTTCATGACGTCTTTGTTGTACATCAGAGCGAAAATGCCCGTCATGCCGGATACGCCGTAATTTTTCCCGTCGAACTTCGCCGCGGCCATTGGACCCGGAACCAAATCTTTCGTATATTCCTCCGGCACTTCTGAAAGCGCATGCATTTTAGCGAATTCGGGAATGAATTCCTCGCCGAAGGAGACGTCCGGCGGATTGCCGGCCATGACGGAGACCATCAGGTTTTGCCGCAGTTCGTCCGCCCACCCCTTGTTGACATACTCGATCTTGATTCCCGGAAACTTCTTCTCCATCTCCGCTTGAATGTAAGCGTAAATGTCTTGATTTTTTTCGATTTCCTCCGGAGTGGACAAGTTTTCGTTATTCGGCAAGGACAGGCTCGGACTTCCCCATACGGTCAAAGTAACCGGTCCGTTGCCCGACGATCCGGAAGAAGTCGCCGTCGCGTTGCCGGAGCTTGATCCGCCGTTGCTGGAACAGGCGCCTAGCACGAGAGAGAATGTCAGCGCCATCAAACCTAATCTAAATCCAAACTTTTTTCCGTTTTTCACTTTTGTTGCCTCCCCTTTTGATCTGAAAAAAACTTTTCCGCGTGCGGATTGGATGTTTCGTTATTTTAATTTCCTGTTTCGCCTTTCCGTGTCACCTCCGTTATATAAAGGATTTCGAACCAACTCGGTCCAAACCAACCACCCATTACAAATAGTACATTTACTTCATTTATCATATTACAATTTAAAATGTCATGAGTCAATCACTCGAATAGAATCATTTCTTTCTTAAAAAGAGGAATAGGATTGAGCACAGGAATAGTTAAATAGGATGAATCATGCTTAACTCCTTAATCAAATTGCATTTCCAACTCTTTATATGTTATTATTACATAACAAATATAACATTTTAAAAAGAACGAGTGTTCAGTGGAGGGCATTATGGGAGAGAAGGAGAAAAAGGCTCCTCTTTATATCCAGATCCGAGAGTATATCAAAAACCAAATCGAAAGCGGCGTCCTTAAGCCTGGAGATCAGATTCCGACGGAGACGGATTTAACGAATAAATTCCAAGTCAGCCGAATCACGATCAAATCGGCGCTAAGACATTTGGTGGACGAAGGTTTGATCTATCGTGTGGCCGGAAAAGGCTCGTTCGTTTCTTCGGAAGAATCGCACGGCTTGCCGCAGGAGGAGGAATCCGTTTATACGCCCAAGACCAAAATCGGATTTTTGATGCCTCAGCTCGGAGATATGCTAAGCATTCAGCTGCTTCGGGGGATAGAAGAGGTGTGCCGCGAGGAAGGTCTCGTCCTGATGGTAAAGTCGGTGTTGACCCAGTTGGAGGAGCGGCTGGCGATCCGGGAGATGATCGCCGAAGGCGCCGAGGGATTGATCATTTTTCCGGTGGACGGCGAAGCCTACAGCGAGGAAATTCTCAAGCTGAAATCGGAACAGTTCCCGTTCGTGCTTGTCGACCGGTACTTGCCCGGCATTAAGACGAATGCCGTCTTTTCGGATAACCAGCAAGGAGGATTCGTCGGAACGGATTATTTGGCGCAGCGCGGCCACAAGAATATCGGGATCGTTTCTTTTACCAAATCCAAAACTTCCAGCTCCGAAGACCGCTTCAGCGGCTATTTGGGCGCCGCCAAGCAGAATCGTCTTCCATTGCAGCATCGCTATTGGCTGACCCAGTTCGACGACGTTTCCTTCCAGGACGAACAAAGCATCAACGATGAAGTGTTCGATTGGCTTCAGCAGGAGCCCGATATTACCGCCATATTCGCTTTCTCTCCGCAAATCGCGATATGCGCGGCCCGGGCGGCCGAACGTCTGGGGAGAAAGATTCCCGAGGAGCTCTCGATTATCTGCTTCGACAATCCGCAAATCCGCGATATGCACGGCGATTACTTCACGTGGATTGAGCAAAATATCGAATGGATGGGGACCGAAGCCGTCAATCTGCTTCTGAGAGTCATTCGCGATCCGTCGGTGCTGGAGCAACTGGTCATTCCCGTCTCGCTTCGCGAAGGTCTGACCGTGTCCGCTCCGAATCGATAAAAAGATGCTATACGCTCCTGAAATCTGAACGGGTAAACCCGATGCAAAGTAATTTCAGGAGCGTATGAGGCAGTCTCCAGGCTAATCATGACCTGCAACCATTGATTTTGGTCAACTTATACGGTTTTCCCTACAAACTTCCATCGTTTGAGCCCGATTCGAGTTGCTTTGTACGACTTTTCGAACAAATATTTTTATTTCAAGCCCGATTCGAGCTGCGTTGTACGATTTTCCGACTAACTTCCCTGCGTAAACTTGTGTGTGCAAATAGATAAATCCGCAGTAAAAGTTCGATTCCCAGGCAATCGGGAACATTAAGGGTCATTAAGGGTCATGATAAGGCCCCCAGGAGGTACATCCCCCTCTATTTAAGAGACACCCCCGTTTCGCATCACTTGCTACAAAGGCAGCGTTACGCTTACGAGAGTTCCGACGGACGGCTTGCTCTCGAGTCGGATTTTGCCCCCGTGCCGCTCCACGATCCAGCGCGCGATCGCCAGCCCTAACCCCGTGCCGCCCTCCCGCCCGCGGACCTTATCGCCGCGATAGAAACGGTCGAATACGCGGGGCAGATCCTCCGGCGCGATGCCAATGCCCGTATCCTCGACTTCAAGCTGCACGGTATGGGCTAATTTTCGGCAGACGACGCGCACGACGCCCCCCTCCGACGTATACTTGATCGCATTGTCCAGCAGTATCGCAAGCAGTTGGTGTAGACGCTCTTCGTCCGCTTCCAGCGGAATACAATCATCGATCTCGGCATTCAAAATAAGTTCTTTCACTTCCGCCAACATCTCCATCTTATTCACGCTCTCGCGAACGATGAGATCCAGCCGGACCGGCTTGCGTTCCAGCTCCAGCTGATTGGAATCCGACCGCGCCAGCGTCAGCAAGCCTCCAACGAGCTTGTTCATCCGCCGGGCTTCCTGCAGAACGGTGGATACATGCTTGCTGTCCTCCTCGATGGTATGATCGGGATGGCGCAGCAGCAGCTCCGCGTGCGCTTGAATAACGGACAGCGGCGTTCTCAGCTCGTGAGAGGCGTCCGACACGAATTGCTGCTGCTTCTCCAGCGACATGCGAATAGGGATCAGCGCGCGGTTGGCCAGGTAAAATCCTGCCCCGATCGCCACGAGCAGCCCTGCTGCGCCTCCGAGCAGCAGAATGAGACGCAGCCTGTCCAGCATTCCGATTTCGGCGGATACATTGCTGAGAAATTGCTGCGTCTTGACCGTATAGGTCACATCCTCAACGCCGCTGGATACCGACAGACCGCTATTGGCAGTATTTAGCACCCGAAAATACTGATTCCCCGCCTTCACCGTATAAAGCTCATCCAGCTTCGACGGCTTCAGCCGTTCCAATTGCTCGTCGGTAAATCCATTTTTATTCGGCAGCGGCAGCGCCTCGTCCTCATCCGTCCATAGCAGTTGAATCACGGGCCTGTCCATTTGCGCAACCCGAAACGTCACGGCCCTATCCAGCGCAAGCCCCTTCAGGCTGGAAATCTGGGGCGACACGGTAGCCACCGTCGTCGTGGCGTTAACGCCGTTCATCGCCTTATCGACCTGAGCGAACAACATCTGCTTCATCACGATATACACCGTCAAATTCAAGCCGATCAAAATGACGGACAGCACGGCGGCATTCCGAATCGTAAGCTGCATGCGAGTACGATTAATCATCACTTCTTCTCCTTCAGTAGATAGCCGACTCCGCGCACGGTTTGAATACAGCTGTCGAGTCCGAACGGCGCAAGCTTTCTCCGCAAATAATGAACATATACGTCGACGACGCCCAGCCCCGCGTCGGAGTCGATTCCCCACACCCGGTCGAGCAGCTGCTCCTTCGTCAAAATCTGCTCTCTGCCGAGCATGAAATATTCCAGCAATTCGTATTCCTTCAGCGTAAGCTTAAGCGGCTTCCCTTGCGCGTAAGCCTCCTTGTGCTGACATTTCAAGCCGAGCTGCCCGTATTGCAATTCGCCGTCCGGCGCTCCAGCCGACAGCTGGCGCAGCAGCGCACGGATGCGCGCCAGCAGCTCAAGCGTCGCAAAGGGCTTGACCAAATAGTCGTCGGCCCCGGAATCCAATCCCTTGACGCGGTCGGCCACGGCGTCCCGAGCCGTCAGCAGCAGCACGGGCATCGCAGCTCCTTGCCTCCTCAGCTCGGAGAGAACCGTCAAGCCGTCCATTCCGGGAATCATAATATCAAGCACGAGCAGGTCATGGACGCGCTGCTGCGCCAAATACAAGCCATCCGGTCCATTATCGGCCTCGTCCACCTGGTAGGCTTCTTCCTTAAGCACGGTCGCCACCGCCTCTCGCAGCAGGCCGTCGTCCTCCACCACCAAAATTCTCATCAGGCTCTCCCTTTCGCTTATATCAGTCCATTTTATAGAAGAAACCTTAATGAATGCTTAGAAAAAGGAAGCAAGCGGCGGTCGATCTTCCGCGGGCATAGCGGTTATAATAGAGAGATCACAAGATTCGCCAGGAAGCGCGGGGATAACATGACACGAACGCCGGAATCGGTACTGCTCTATTCCAAAACAAGCCTTCCGTTCCCTAGGAAAAGCTTGGTCGAACGAAGTAGGCTTATTGAACGCCTGGAACGGGGAGTCCACGGCAGGCTTACGCTCGTCAGCGCTCCCGCGGGCTTCGGTAAAACGACGCTGCTTGGCCAGTGGCTCGGCCTAAGCGGCCGCGAAGCCTCGTGGGTATCGCTAGAAGAGACGGAAAGCGATCCCGTTCGTTTCTGGAGATATGTATCGGAAGCGCTCTCGCCCCGGATCGAGCCGACCGCCCGCCAGGAATACGAACAGCTCATCCGCTCGTTCCCCAGCGTGTCGACAAGCACCTTTCTCGATGCGTTCATCAACCAGCTGCGCTTTCTAAGCCGACCGACCGTACTCGTGCTTGACGATTACCATACGATCGCGGAGCCGCGAGTTCACGAGAGCGTCGCTTATTTCATTGAGCATAAGCCGTTTGATCTCCATCTCGTGCTATCCGGCCGCAACGAGCTTCCCTTCTCCGTAGCTCGCTGGGTCGCCCGGGACGAGCTTGCCTTGATCGACGCCGCCCAGCTGCTGTTCACGGAAGACGAATCGGAAAGCTTCTACAGCAGCGCTTCCCCCTTCCTTGAATCTCGCCATGTCCGCATGCTGCACGAGCGGACCGAGGGCTGGATTACAGGGCTTCAGCTCGCCTCGATTTCCCTGCGCGACGCCGAAGATCGCGACACATTCATCGCACGCTTCAAAGGACATCACCGTCATGTAGCGGATTACTTATTTCACGAGGTCGTCGCCACATTGCCGGAAGAGGTGCGGCATTTCCTGTACGCCACTTCCGCGCTGCGGCGGTTGGACGCCAAAGCCTGCGACGCCGTCACCGGACGTGCGGACGGAAGAAGCATGCTGGAACGGCTCAAATCGCAAAACCTGTTCCTCGTTTCGCTGGACGACTCCGACACCTGGTTTCGCTATCATCATCTGTTCGCGGATTTTCTGCGCAATCGGGTTAAGGAAGCCGAGCCCGCGCTTTGGAGGAATGCCAACTTGGCCGCTGCCAGAGGCTTTGCCGCCCGGGGCCTGCTCGATGAAGCGATTGACCACGCTCTAGCGGCGGAGGATTACGAACTTGCGGAAAGCTGCCTGGCCCAGCACGCTCCGAATGTGCTCAAGCTCGGGGAGTTCCCCACTTTGCTAAGATGGTTCGATTGCTTCCCTCCGGAAACGAAGCTGTCTGCGGAGATGTCGCTGCTTCGCACCTTCCTGTATATTGTGACCGGCCAACGCGAGCCCGCCGGACGCAGTCTGGCGAAGCTGGAGGCGCAGGAGCGCGAGACGAAAGACGGAGACGCCCGCAGGCAGCTGCGCAGCGGCTTATTGTTCGTCAAATCGAATCTGCTGTTCATGTTCGGGGAATTCGAGCAGTGGATGGCTTTTTCCGATGGCATTCTGGACGAGTTTCTGCCGCACACCCCCTTCTTCTACAGCTTTAACTACAATCTGACCGAACCGTTCGCCCGGCGAACCGCTTTCGGGCTGAAGGGCATGCTATCCAATCAGACCGAGAAGATCGGGAAGCTGTTCGTCGGCGCGCTCGAGCGACACGGCTGGGGCGACTCTCTGATCAGTCTATATGTTTTACAGGCTTTGGCGGAGGGCTACTACGAATGGGACCGCTTCGAAGAAAGCGCCGAACTGCTTCGCAGAGTCGAGCGCGCCTCGCGCTATAATCTTGTGCCGGGCCTGTTCGTCCCTTGCCGGATTACTCAAGCGAATCTGTATTGGGCTTCCGGGCAGCGCGCACTCGCTTACGAAACGTTGGACGAAGCTAGAGCTCTCCTCGACAAGTCCGATGACATCTGGACCGGTTACTTGACCTCGGCCAAAGCGCGTTTTTTCCTGCGGGAAGGCTCGCTAAGCAAGGCGAAGAAGGAAGTCGCAAAGCTGCGGGTCGGGGCCAAAGACAGACCCTCCTATCATCGCGAATACGATTATTTGACGCTATGCCGGCTGCTGTCGGCGCAGCGCAAGGAGCCCGAAGCGCTTCGGCTGCTCGAACTGTTAAAGCCTCAAACGGAACGCGAGGGGAATTGGATGGGGCAGGCGGACATCAGCCTGCTGCAGGCCGTGCTTCTCGATCGGATGGGACGGCGGGAGCAGGCGATGAAAGCTTTACGCGAAGCGTTGACGATCGGGGAGACCAATGCGTATATAAGAACGTTCCTCGATGAGGAGGAGCAAACGGAGAAGCTGCTGCGAAAATATACGTTCTGGATAAGCGAAGAGGAAAGCAGCGAGGAAGACGCGGGAGTCGCGGCGGGATCAAAGACTTATGCGGAAGAACTGCTTGCCCGATTTATGGGCAAAGCGTTTGAGGAGACAGCCGCGACGACGGAGCAGCCCGCCCTTGTCGAGCCGCTTACGCGCACGGAAATCCGCCTGCTGGACCTCATTCGCCAAGGAGAGTCCAACAAGCGGATCGCGGAAAAAATGTCTCTATCGGAAGGCTCCGTCAAAGTGTACTCCTCCCGCCTCTACGGCAAGCTCGGCGTTTCTTCGCGAACCCAGGCCGTCGTTGCGGCGCAGAGGCTTGGCCTGCTTCAAGACGACTAAAGACGTTATCAGCTACTTATGCCCGACTATACACGGATTGCCCGGCTACAATCGTTTCTTTTACTGCAATCGCACCGCTCTGTCCGTCATAATCGAACAAGGTTAAATCCGCCGGGCTGCCCATTTGCACCCGCCCTGCCTTGTCGTCCTGCATGACCTTGGCAACTCTTAACGTTACGGCTTCGACGGCTTCCGTTAAATTCATATCCGTATAACGAATCGCGTTCTCGATTCCTCTGTCGAGCGAGGCAGCTGATCCCGCGAGAATATTCGGATTATCCGCCGTATGCAAGTGTCCGTTCTCGTGAAGCACGACTTTGCCGCCAATTAAGCTGTTATACTGTCCGGGAGGCATGCCCCCGAACTGCGTCGTATCGCTGACCAATATGCTTTTGTCGCGTTTGACTCTAAGCATGGCCTTCAATACCGGCGGAGTCAGATGATGTCCGTCCGGAATAAACGTCGCCCATAGACGATCGTCCGCCAATTGATGCCAGATGTAATTCGGATGACGCGGCAACACCGGATGCGATCCGTTGCCCAGATGCGTGCATACCGCAGCTCCGGCTTGAACCGCGTCATCCAGTTGCTGAGCGGTTGCCATCGTATGTCCGATAGCAACCACTACGCCCGACTTGGCCAGTCGTTCGATAAACGCCAGCGCACCTTCTCTTTCCGGAGCGAGCGTCACCATGACGATCCGCCCTTCCGCCGCATCCTGCAAACGCATGAATTCGTCCCAATCCGGGTCTCTCGTGTAAGCTCGCGGATGCGCCCCCCTGCTCCCATCCTCGCTGGACAGATAAGGTCCTTCCATATGAATGCCTTTAATTGAAGCGCTGGCGTACGAATTCGTTCGGCAATATCGGGCAATGATCGCCATCGCTTGATGCATTCGCTCAAAGCTTCCCGTAATGACCGTAGGCAAGTAAGCTGCGACTCCCTTGGCATGAAGCGCCCTGGTTACACCTTCAATGTCCTCCGTCGTCGTTTGCTCCGCGTTTAAGTCATACCCGCCAAAACCGTTCACCTGCAAGTCGGTCCACCCTGCCGAAACCCAAGGCAAACGGCTGTCGGACTGCAACAACCGGGTAATTTGCGTAATTACGCCGTTTGCCGTCTCAATTTGTACCGCTTCTCCTGTCGTCGTCAACCTGCCCTGCCATGTCACCCGCATCGCCTCCACCTGCAGCAGTTAGCACCACTCGTAAACTAGCGAGGATGATTGTTTATCCAAATATAGACTCCAATTGGCATGCGACTTCATAATGGTGGCCGGAATGTTAACGTCAATGCCGTTCTTCAACGTATCCATAATTGCACGAGCTTTTGCTTGACGAGGCACAACCGATATGACATTGCGGCTTTTCAGTATTTGCCGAACCGACATCGAAATGGCTTGCTTAGGCACATCTTCCAACGTGGCAAACCATCCTTCGCCAACCTGTTGCATTTTGCAAGTATCCGACAAATCCACGATTTTAAAAGGTCGATCGTCATCAAAATCCGCAGGCGGATCATTGAAGGCAATATGCGCATTCTCGCCTATTCCGATCAGCGCCACGTCAATCGGAGCCTTGCCAATCTCTTCGTTAAGCCGGTCCAGCACTTCGTTCAGATTGCCTTCGCCGTCTACCAGCCAGTACTTCCTTACATCTACATGCTGCAAAAAGCGCTCCTTGAGATACTTGCGAAAACTGGCGGGATGCGCCTCCGGCAAACCGACGTATTCATCCAGATGGAACATCTCTACTTTGTCCCACGCGATATCCATCTTGACGAAATGCTGCAGAAATTCGAATTGCGATGCCCCCGTCGAAAGTACAATTCTGGCTGTCCCATTCACCGATATCGCTTCATTAATTAATTTTGCACTTTCTCTGGCCGCCTCTAACCCCGATTGATCCGCCGATTCAAGGATGTTAATTTTCATACGAATTGCCCTCCTGATAAAATTCTCCGAGTTGTACCATTCTTTTCTCTACTCTGGAACGTTCGGCCGCAAAAGCCATCAAATGACTTTGCACCGATTCTTTGGCTGATGTGCGGCTCGTTTGCATGCCTTGCCCGAGCTCCGCCGCGCGGACCGTTCGCGCAAAGTCCTGCACAAGACGTCCATCTCCTCCGCCATGACCGACATGCCCTTCCGCCGGCTGCAGCTTGATTAATTCAGTCCGTCCCGCACCGAAAGGACGGATTTCAATTTCATCGCTTTCCATTGTTGCCCGAATCTCGCCCGTCGTCCCCATCAGTTTGAGCGTACGATTGCACTTCTCCGTAAATGCGCTCATTGTAAAGGCTGCCGTAACTTCATTATCGAAATCCATTGCGACGACTTGATGGTCAACTACGTCATTATCGCTCTGGAACACGCAGCGACCGAACGGCCCTTCCTTCATCGCCTTGTATCTCGCTTCGAAGCTTGGATCCGTGCTAGCGGCCTCCGCCTTCCATCCGCCGTTCTCGATCATATACGTATTCGGCGCATAATAGAGGCAAGAATCGGCGACCGGGCAACCGTCAATACAGTATTCCGGCGCTCCCTCGGGCGCATTGTTTTTATTGAAATAAGACAAGTGCCCATAAGAGGAGACGCTCTCGCATTTGCCGCCGGCAAACCATTGGATAATATCCATGTCGTGACACGATTTGGCCAGAATCATCGGACTGGACTTCTCTGCGCTGTTGAAGTAGCCGCGCACGTAGCTATGCGCCTGATGCCAATAGCCGACATTCTCATTGTGCTGAATAGACATCAATCGGCCGATTCGTCCTCCATCCAACAGTTGCTTGATCGTCTGGAAGAAAGGAGCGTAACGAAGCACATGACAAATCGTAAGAATACGGTTGTGTTTTTCCGCGATCCGTTCAAGCTCGATACACTCTGCCCAGCTTGGCGACATCGGTTTTTCCAGCATGACATGATAGCCGGCTTCCAGCGCCTTTATTGCCGGCGCATAATGATCCCGATCTCGCGTACAAATAAACACCGCATCGGATTGTTTGCCCGCAGCGAACAGCTCATCCCAGCTTGTGAAACACTTCTCTTCCCGAAGGTTGAAGGCTTCTTGAGCTCGACTGCGCTTGAAATCATCCGGCTCTGCGACAGCAATAACCTTCATTTCTTGCGGGTGCGTGTGTGCATATTCACCATATCGGATTCCCCGGAGCCCTGCGCCGATTATCGTAATTGTAATTGGTTTCATACAAGCTCCATCCGTTCTATTCATATTGGTCTATCTGTAAATCGTAGTGATGCAATATTCCAGGTAGAACGACGCTCATCACATCGCGTTCATCTGCTATACCTTGCGCCAGCCACTCCGACATGCGAATGGATTCGTCGGCATCGGACAACGGCTTACTTAGAAGATTCGTATCCAACCGAGCCGCCAGATCCGTATAGACACGGAACAAACCGACGCCATACAACTCGATTCGGCAATCGCCCGTTTCGTATAACGTCGCTGCAAAATTCGCCGCGCGAAGCACATCATAGACCCGTAATGCAGCCAAACTGTCCCCAAGCCAGATCAATTCATCCGCGAGCTTATGCATCATCCCGAAGAAATGATCGTTCGGTCTGCCATAGAGCAGGCCCGGTTCATGCGGCCCATCCCCGGAAACATTCAGCACAAGCACTTGGCGCCCCGAGGCGCACATGGATCGAATCCAATCCCACCGCTCCGTCAACTGCGTCGTACCGCCCGGCCATAACGCGATCGCTATTGTTGAAGTAGGGTCTCCGCCTGTCGAATTGTCCGTATCGGCGCTGGCGCGAAACAAATACCCGCTGTTCATGACTCCAGGCTGCGACCACCATAGCGCGTACTGGGTGCCGACACCCTCGAACGATCCCAAATGAACGAAACGGGGATTCAGCGGACACAGTTCACGATCCTTCAGCACTATGTTCTTCAACCATTCCTCTGCAGCAGGAGACTGTTCATTCACAGCGGAAGCACGAGCCCGCGCAAGCTCTGCAGCCTGAATCGCGAACGTATCGCTCAGCGTTCTGGCATCGGCATATTCCCGCTTGACCTGTCCGCCGGTGGTACATTTCAATAGTTCGGGGTTAATCGGCGCAAGCTTGCTCTGCCTTGCCCTGTTCCGATACGCTTCCCGCTCCGTTTCATTGCACCCTAGCAAATGCTCGGCGAAGAATTCCGTCGCCGCAATAGCCAGATTATCGGTATACCGATGGACAGATTGATCCTCCACCAGGCGTAACCCTTTTTCCATTCCAAGCATTTCCCAGAATCTTCGGCAACGCTCAACCGTACGCCGCGTAGCTTCAATCGGGAAGAAGTCATACGTAGCGGCGCAGACAAGCAACGGTTTCGGCGCAAATGCCAACAGTAAATCCTCATGATCGAAGCCAAGGTCGCTTAATCCCTGCCAGATCTGCTCCGCATCTTGAACACCGCCGGCATACATGTATTGCTGTCTGTTCATAATGAAAGTAGCTGGCGCAGCGGCCGCAATCCGCTCATCGCAAACCATCATCATCGCCGTCTGCAGCCCCCCGCCGGAATTGCCCGTTACGCCAATGCGGGTGCAATCTACCTCCGGACGCGAGACCAGATAATCCACCGCACGCATCGCATCGTGGATAAAATATCGGGCTAACCCCTGTCCAAGCGCATAACATTGAACGCCCAGACGCTGGTGTTCTCCTGTTCCCCACACTTCTTGCCCTTCCGCATTGCGCAGCAGCGATAATCTTTCGCCTTGTCCAATCGGGTCGATGGAGAACACAATTAGCCCCGCCTGTACCATACGCAAACAGACTTCATGATAATACAAGCCATGCTTGCCTTCCTCTTCATGACCGTTCAGAAACAAGACTGCGGAGGCGACTTCTGCCCGCTCCTCGGGCAAATACAGATTACCCGTCACATATTCATGCGGTCTGGCTTCGAAGACGATATTCTCCACCGAATAACCTTCGCCGACGATTACATTCGTAACGGAAGCATTTAGGGAGGCGTCGCTTACCGGCAAGCCGCCCATCGACTTCATAAATGCCATTCTCATCGCTTGACGACGCGCCGCTAATTGCTCCGGGCTATCGATGCGATCTCGCGCCGCATCGCCGGCTTCGAAAGCCCGGTCTGCGCGTTGATAGATGTGCCGACTGAGCTGGTCCTTCGTCTCGTACAGCGAGCATATATACCGTTCAAGTTCACGAATAGAGTCGATCATCGCAAATTAGCCACCTGAAGTAATTTTCCTTCCGCAATCGAACGATTAGCGGTAGCGCCGATCAAACATGAGTCTGCCCCTGCCAAACTATCTGCCTGTTGGCCGAGCGGGTCTTCGACGCCGCCTATGAATATCGCTTTGCGCAGCTTCTCATCTCCGCCGCCATGACCGGCAAGCTGCGTTGCGACTTGAATACGCTCTGTAGTGCCGTCCAGCTTAATGTGCGTAATTGTACTCGCGTTCGCCGCACTCATATCCGCATTGCGATAGGTCTCGCCAACTTCCAATCTCCCTTTGCTCCCATTAATCGTCGCTTTCCAACCTTCATACGGACTGTAAGCGACCAAGGAATACGTCAGAACCGCTCCGCTCTCATATTCCAGATTGACGCTCATCGTGTCGTAAATATCGATGCGCTCATCGAATACGCACCGATCTCTCCAGTAGCCGTCTTCATGCTCCGCACCGACATAATATTGGTTCATGAACGAGTCCGCCGTAATATCTTTATAGAATGAACAGGTTGTTTGATAGTCGCAGGTCATGCAGCGCTCGCCCTTAGGGCCGCCCTGACCTTGATCGCCATATACGCGCCGAGCGCCGAATGCCTGAAGCCGCTTCGGCCTGCTGTCCACCCACCAGTTGATAATATCAAAGTGATGCGTAGACTTGTGCACGAGCAAACCGCCGCTGTTCTTCATCTCCGCATGCCATCTTCTGAAATAATCGGCGCCATGATCGCGATCGAGAAACCATTCCAACTGGATGTGATAGACATCGCCAATCGTTCCAGCCATAATTAACTCTTTGATCTTGGCGAAATAAGGAGCGAACCGCAGATTAAACGTTACCGCTACTTTCTTGCCGCTTCTCCGTTCCGCTTCGACGATGGCCCGCGTCTTCTCTTCATCAATCGTCATCGGCTTCTCGGATACGACATCGCTCCCCGCCTGAAGCGACTCGATAATATAGGTATGATGCGTGTAGTCGGTACTCGCGACGACGACAACATCCGGTTTGACCTCGCTTAGCATGCGATGAAAATCGGCATATACCGGCACTTGACCGCATTCTTCGCTCAGCAGCCGCGCCCGCGCCTGATTCGGATCAAACACACCGCAGAAATCCACATACTCTCGCAGCTCCGTCGCCATCGGCTTAGCGAACATATACAATGCCCTTCCGCCAGCCCCGACAAGCACGTATTTTTTCTTCGTCACCATTGTTCTCTCCTATCCTTTCATTCCAGTCGAAGCGATGCCCTGCACGAACTGCTTCTGCGCAACCAGATATACAGCGACTACCGGCAGCGTCGTAATGACCGCGCCCGCCATAATGACTGCCTGACTTACGCTCCCCGTCTGGTTTTTCAAATACAGCATGCCAAGCGGCAGCGTGTATAAATCCTTCGTCTGCAAATAAATGAGCGGCCCCAGCGTATTGTTCCAGGCCCCCATAAAGGTGAAAACGCCGAGAGCGGCGAGTGCAGGTTTGCACAGCGGCAAATAAATTCTGACAAAAATGCCCGGCGGACTGCACCCGTCGATAACAGCCGATTCGTAAAGCTCCTTCGGCAGCGACTTGATATATTGGTGCAGCAGGAAGATTCCGAACGCGCCGGCCAGAAAGCTTGGAATAATAAGCGGATAATACGTGTTCAGCATGCCGAATTGCTTCCAGATGAAATAGGTCGGGATCATCGTCACTTGACCGGGGATCATCAAGGTCGCCAGCATCGTAATGAAGATCAGAGATCGGCCCTTGAACTCGAACATGGCCAGTCCGAAAGCGACGACCGCACAGCTCAGAAGCGCCCCGATCATGTCAAAGAATACGATGATAAAGCTGTTCAATGTATAGCGTTCAAAATTAACTTTGTTCCAAACCTCGGTAAAATTTCCGAAGTCGACGGGATCGGGAATGATCTGCGGCGGCATCGCAGCCAATGCCCCGGTTGTCTTCAGCGATGTAGAAACCATCCAAACGAAAGGGAAAAACATGACGATTGCACCGGCTATCAGAAACAGGTAAATGATCATTTTGATCGGGAGGGGAGTAGATCTAGTCATAATGCACCCACTTCTTCTCAAAGTACCGTTGGAACAGCGTCACAGCCAGAATAATAAAGAATAGTATCCAAGCCATCGCGGATGCAGGCCCCATTTTGAATAGAATGAACGAATCGCGGTATACGACAAGATTCGGGATCATAATCTCTCGTGAAATGCCCGCTTCGATTCCCCCGAAGATCCCAAGAAATACATCGAACGCCTGAAACGCGGATATCGTTGATAGAATGACAACGAGATAAACCATCGGCGTTACAATCGGGAATACAATGTGCGTAAGCTGCTTCCAGCCGGAGGCGCCGTCGATCTGGCCTGCTTCCAGCACTTCCTTAGGTACGTTCTGCATGCCGGCAAGCAATATAATCATCGATTGCCCTACGCCCTTCCACACGTTCACAAGCGCAACACTGCCGATGACGACAATCCACGATTTATTGTCTATCCAATGAATAGGATCGATATGCAACAGACTAAGAAACCAGTTGATCACCCCGTACTGGTAATTAAACATCCAAGTCCAGACCACGCCGCCCGCAAGCCAAGGCGTCACAACGGGCATAAAATAGAACAAACGGAACATGGATTTGGCCCGAATCGCCTGATTTAACAGAAATGCGATCAAAAAAGCAAATAGCGTTTGCATGGGTACGAAAATCAGCGCAAATGCAAACACGTTTCGCATCGAAATCCAGAATTCATCCTTATGAAACATCGTCGCCCAGTTTGTTAACCCCACCCACTTGGGAGCGTTAAACAAATCGTACTGCGTAAAGGAAATATAGGCGGAGAAAGCAACAGGAAATATTAGAAATACAACGACATTAATGACGAACGGGAGCGTAAATAGATAACCCCAGTAATTTTGCTTGCGCATAAAGCTCCTGCCTTTCTACGCATTGAAAGGCGCCAGCCCCAACAAGGCAGCACCTTTCAACGATATACGAACGATGGATTATTGATTTTCGTCCAACACTTGCTGAACGCTCTTATGAGCGGCTGTCAAAGCGTCTTCTACACTCTTCGTCCCTTGAACAACCGCATCATTCACCTCTTGCTGAACAAGCAATCTCCACTCCGCCCAGCTCGCGTTCTCATCCGTCGTTACGCCGCCCTCGGATACGCCTTCGATAAAGCCATTTTTGTTCAATGGCTTAGTTGTGCTCGTTCCAAACACTTCGTAAGCGGATTTTTTGACCGGGATCGACGCACCGCTTTCCGCAACAATCTTCTGCGCTTCATCGCCCAGATAGAACTTCAGGAATTGCCATGCCGCTTCCTTGCTATCGTCCGATGCTCTGGACGAGATCAGCCAGGAATTTGTAACCATCGGCACGTAGCGATTGCCGTCTACCGCTTTCGGCACCTTCACGACATCCCAATCCGTATCCGGGAAGCTCGTATTCATTCCGACTTGCTGGCTGTATTGCATCAGGTACATAGCCGCTTTACCGGTTGCGAACACGTCCATCTCGGTGCCGTTCACTTTTATGAAGTCGTTATTCGTAAAGTAGCCTTCTTCGATGCCTTGCCGCAATTGCTTCAATCCTTCGAGCGTTTTCGGATCGTTAAGCATCGATTTCGTTTTGGTATCGTCGAGAACCAAGCCGCCCGCTTGCTTGATCCACGGGAACCATCCCGTTGCAATCGACGTATTTCCGATATACCCGACTTGCTTCGTATCTTTGCCTTCTTTGATCGTCAGCTTCTTCGACGCTTCGATCAAGTCGGCGAAAGTCCAATCGTCTGTCGGCAGATCTACGTTGGCCGCTGCGAAAGCGCTCTTATTGTAAGCCAACGCCACCGCATTAATACCGTGAGGAACTCCCCACACTTGACCTTCCGATGTCTTGGCCGAGAATAGAGCATCAATATAATCCGAAGCGTTCAGATCGCGCTCGATGTAAGGCCCCAAGTCTTCGGCAACGCCGCGCTTGCCATAGCCCAGAATGGTAGCGTTCTCTTGGAACCACACATCGGGCGTTGAATTGCCGGCAATTTGCGTGGCGATCTTGGATACGAAATCGCCCCATGGCGCGTCTTCAACCTTGACTGTAATATGCGGATGAGTGGCGATGAACTGATCGATAATCTCTTTCTTCGTAACATCATAGGAGCCCGGCAAACCGATGGTCAACGATAGCTGTTTCGTAGGCTCGCTCGATGGCGGCGCCGACGACTCGCTCGCTTGCGGGGATGCGTTCGATGGCGACGCGGCCGGCGAATTCCCAGAACCGCCGTTGTTAGACGAACACGCCGTGAACACTAGAGACATAGCTAACATAGTCGTCCATAACCCGTATTTCTTTTTCAAAACCTACCAGCTCCCTTTTCGTCTTATAAATTGCGTTTAATCGGGATAACAGAAATCGTTAACGTCCACAGAAAGAAGTAAAAGTAATCGATTTCTATTTGGATTATAGCATGGAAACCCTTTCAAGGCAACTTTTCTGTCGATAATTCTATGTGAAATCACTCATAAATCCATTTTTAAACAGTATATTTAGTAATCGAGTACTTTAATGTGCAGAGCTGTACATCCCATAGCTCTAGTCTATCGCGGCTCGACAGAGCCCCTTTCCAGCAGCTCCGGCTGAAGAATAATATCATACGCGGGCACATCCGCTCCATTCATCTTATCCAGCAGCATTTTGCAAGCAAGCTTACCCATTTCATAATCCGGCTGTTTAATTGTCGTTAGCTGCGGATTAATCATCTGACCAAGATCAATGCCGTCAAAGCCGATAACCGATATGTCTTGCGGCACGCGAATATTTCGTTCCGACAATTCACGAATGACGCCGAACGCCATCATATCGTTACAAGCAAATATAGCGGTCGGCGGTACAGGCCTGCCTAGCAGCCTCGCCGTCAGCATCTTGCCTGTATCGAATTCCGATAAGGCATTGTCGACGAAGTCCGCCTTCGATTCTTCCACCAGCGGTTCAAGCCCCTCCAGCTTCATCGCTTCCATGTAACCGGACAGGATGCTTTTGCGGCTTGGCCGATCGACTTTCGAAGTCACATAGCCGATCCGCGTATGCCCTTTGGATTGTAGGTGCTTGGTTGCCAAGTGTCCCCCCTTCTGGTAGTCGAATTCGATCTGGCTGATCTGATCTTCTTCAATCTTCTGATCAATGGCGATCACATGTACGCCCGCTTTAATCATGCTCTTAAATTGAGACTTGTCGCTGGAGATCGAGGAGATCACAACGCCTTTAATTTGTTTCTCCAGAATCGTCCGTATATATTCATCTTCCAGCAGCGGATCATGAAGCGAATTGCAAGCAATGACAGTAAAATTGTTTTGCCGGGCAATCTCTTCAATCCCGAACAAGACAGACGAGTAGAACGGGTTCATAATCGAAGGAACAATGACCCCGATTGTTGTACTCTTGCTTCCCTTCAGTTGCCGGCCAAGCAGATTCGGAACATAATTCATCTCCTCGGCAAGCGACAATATACGCTCTCGCTTTGCCTTGCTGACCGGGTAGCTGCTATTGCTGAGTACGCGCGACACCGTCGCCGATGAGACATTGGCCGCTCTGGCTATATCATGTATCGTTGTTGGCTTATTCATAACTATCCCTCGCTCGCGATCAAATGCATCTTACACTTCAATGCCTACACATAATTTAATCCCACGGTATACGGAAACGGCAAAGGCAAATCTTCCGCTCCGGGATGACCGGAGGAAGGCGGATCGAATAAAGCTCGAATACGCCGCTCATCGTCGAGCGGTTCCAACTGCGCCTCCAGTTCCGACGCCGATCGATTTGTTTCCATCAAATACGGTTCCAGTTGAACGCATAGCTGCCGCAGATTGACCAAATGGATCAAACCTGAATTCTGCAACGTCTCGCTCGGAATCGCTCGGAAATATTCATGCAACTGCCGCTCGTACCAATTGACTTGAACCTCAAGCTGATCCCACACCCCCGCTCCAAGGTTATGGGCATAGATCGCACATAGCGCCTCGGTATCGCCGGCCCACTCCACTACGAATGGGGAACGTGCGGATAATGACTCTGACACGTCGCCCTCGTCAGGAGCCGCAATTACTGCAAAAGCCTTAACTTGCCCGCCCTGTTCGGCAACCCATACTTGATGGTGAAACATAACATTGCTTGCATAAGCTTCGCTACAAATCAATGCGGCTATATCCGTCAAGCTTTGCTCATAACAGCTGAATCTCGCCCTGGCCAATTCGGTCAGTCGGAACAAATCCGTAGGCAGCCATCTCCTCACCTGAATTCCGGAAGCTGCCCCCTGAACATTCCTGGCAGACAAAGAATAGCGCTTCATACTGCCGAACGAATAGCAACCTGCTCGCTCGTAGAGAGAGCGATGTCCGGACACTAGAATCAACGAGGCTTCCGATGCTTGGGCATGCTCAATAACCGCGGACATTAAGCCGCTTGCATACCCCTTCCCTCTCGCCTCCGCATGCGTACACACTGCCCCAACGGAGTAGATGCGCAATCTCGCTTTCCCGATCTGTATAATCGCGGGAACAAAGCCCATAAAAGCGACCAGCCTGTCTTCTTCAAACGCACCGAACGATTGTCCCAGACTTAATGAAAAAACGTTGGGATAGGCTGTCCCCATTGAAATCTGCCGCTCATTGCGGAATACGCTGTCCGCCAGCCGTATTGCCGATTCCTTCTCAACTGCCGTTTGTAGCAATCGAATGTTTGCCATATTGTTATCTCCCAATTGTGCAAATGTAACATCTGTAAGTTACTTGATTATAGCAATAGAAAGAACGTGAAAGCAATCGGTTTCTATCGATAGAATGACTGCAATCGGCTCGGAACCGGCGCCCCCGCCTCTTTATCATTAACCTGCGGAAATGCTAACGGACTCGCCCCTTGGCAGCGAATGTCCATTACGTTTGATCGCACCCGACTGGAAGGGAAGGGGCCCGGTTCACCCTTGCTCAATAATCGGTCTTGCCCAACGGGAGAGGGTCGGGATTTTGACTAACCCAGATCACAGCCCATTCGCATAAACGGTTCAACTCCTCATCGCCATAGCCGCTTCTTCGAACCTTGTCGACCACCAGCCCCGCTTCTTCCAGCAACTCGGAAGGCAGCGGATTCCCGGCAGCGAGCACTTCCTTGTATTTATCCAGCATTTTTTTAAAATAGGGCCCCCAGTTTCCGCCGCCGTTGCGGAATATTTCGTCACGCACCTTGCCTGCGATCCGGACAAGCTCGCCTTGCGCCGTTTGCGCAGAACCGCTTGATGGAACCAGCAAGGCCCACAAATCGCTGAAATTTTCCTTCCAGTTCTGCTTCTGCAACAGGATCGGCGCTTTGCCGTCGTGCATTTGCCGTCTGGCAACAGGTTCTACAGCAAACAGCTCGTACAAGCGATACAACCCTTCTTCCGTTTCCGCAAACATATCTTTGTTGAAGTTGGCTCTATGGAACTCGAAATTTTCGCCTAAACGCGTCACCGCTGCCCGCATCGTTTCGGTTATCTCCACACCCTTACTTAACAATAATTCCGATATTTTCGCGAGGTTGGCAAGGTGAATGTTTCCACCGTTTATAAGGGCTTTATCCAGCGGAGTCATCCTGCTGTCATTCACAGCCCGAATATTGGCGCCATGATTAACTAGCTGTTGCACACAACGAAAGTTGGCAGAACCTCCGGCCATATGTAGCGGCGTATCGCCATATTTGTCCTTTAGCTCAACATCGGCGCCCAGCTTCAAAAACACTTCCACATCTCCGCTCATTCGCATGGAATGTGCATGCAGCGGGGCCCTGCCATAGGCATCGACGGCGTTAATATTGGCCCCTTGCTCTACCAGCCAGCGCACCCATTCATCAGGGATATTGAAGCAACTGAGCGCCGGCTCTTTCATATAGTTGCCGCTGTAAGCATCCAACTCGCATTTTCTGAATACGGCCTTTAAGGCTTCGATATCCTTTTTCTCAATCAAAGCGTCAAAATCCTTGGGTAAAGTTTTTCGTTTGGCCATATGATCACCTTCAATCCCTTAATAATAGTCGACAGGCGGCAAGGATAGGATCCATGAGGAACAACGGGTTACAGCACGTACAGCAGGATCGCGAAGAAATGAAACACGGACCCCGCGACGACGAACAGATGCCAGACCGCGTGATGATATGGAAAACCGCGCCACACGTAGAACACGGAGCCGATCGTGTAGAGCAGCCCGCCGATGATCAGCAGTCTGAGCCCTTCGGGAACGAGCAGCGCGTTCAGCGGTTTCCAGGCGAAGACGATCAACCAGCCCATCAGAACGTAGAACAGCGTAGACAGCACCAAGAACTTTTTTGTGAAGAACGCTTTGAACACGACGCCGGCTATCGCCAGCCCCCAGACCACCCCGAACAGTGACCAGCCGAGCGGGCTACGCAGAGTTACCAGCAGAAGCGGCGTATACGTGCCCGCGATGAACAAGTAGATGCAAGAATGGTCGAATGTCTCGAACAGATCCTTGACCTTGCCTTCCGGAAAAGCGTGCACAAGCGTCGAAGCCGTGTATAGCAACAGCATCGTTACGCCGTAGATCGTAAAGCTGACGACGTGCCAAGCCGTGCCTTCCAGACTTGCGAAGACGATCAACAGCACAAGTCCGGCAATGCTGAGCAGCGTTCCGATCCCGTGCGTGATCGCGTTGGCGATCTCTTCTTTTTTCGTATAGACGTGAGTATCCGCCATCGGCGGCACCGCCTTTCTCAGTTGTGAACAGGATAGCGGTAAAACGACAACGGCGGCATGTACGTCAAGCTGTCGAGCGGAAAGTAGACGGCGGGATTCCTCTCGTATCCGCCATAAAGATGAGCTTGACCTTCGAGAGGACGCTTCAGCTTAATCCGGATAGCGTTTCTCCCGGAGATGGACCAGGCTACGATCTCCGCCCGGCCAGCCTCGTCCTCGATCGTAAACACCGGCTGGTTCGGCCCAATCGTCAGCAGATATCCTCCGACATGATCGTAGGCAAGCTCGACGGCAGGCGTTCCGTCATCGGAGACGAAGTAGCGTGCGTCGGCGATTTCCGGGGCCCGGAAATGGACGTCTCTGCCATAGACGGAAGCCAGCACCGCTCGGCCCATTCGTTCGCCGATCAGCAGATTGCCGGCAGGGCTGTTGTGAACTTCGTCGGACAACGGACAATCGATCGCCGGGATCACCGTAACGTGCGGAACGTCGCGAGCCGCTTGGCGTTGATGCTCCCGCACAAGCCCCCACGCTTGGTCGTCCTCCTCCTTCGTGTCGATTCCCGTATAACGGTTCAACTGCACGGTGGAGAACGGGAGCTCCGGTTCGCCCAAATCGGCCCGCCACTGGTCGACCATCTGCCGAAAACGCACCCCGTAAGATTCGTATTCTCCCGGATAACAATCGTTGCAGCCTTGGTACCAGACGACTCCTTTTACCAAACCGCCCGCCTCACGCACGGTGCTCAGCATGTTGCGGTAAAGCCTCCCGTCCTCCGCGGGATTCCATGCCTTCAGCGGCGAGCCGCCGAGCGCCGTCTGCAAGAGGCCGATCGGATAGCCGAGCTCTTTCTTCAGCAGCTTGGCAAAGGAAAGAAAAGGAGAATGCCCCGGGTTCGCCATCTCGCGATTGACGATATGAAGCGTATTGGTCGATTCGTTAAATGGATGGGTAGCGAGATCCCACTTGCCGTTGTTGCGCAGCAGATGGATACCAAGCTCCGGCGGATCGTTGACCGGTCCTTTGCCGTAGCCGGCCGCATTGCTCTGACCGGCGATAATCCACAGGTCGCCGACGCCGATATGGTGAATCATATCGCCTCGAGCGGCCCATTCCATCGCGGGATTGCCGTCGATTTGCAAGCATGTCTCGATACGGTACAAGCCGCCTGCCGGAACGTTGTTCAAGACGACGCTCCAGCCGCCTTCCTCCGTCATCTCCGCCATCGTCCAATCGACGACCGTCTCCCCGCTCTCTTCGCGAATGACGCGGGCATAAGCCTGAGCCTTGCGAACCGGCTCGTCCATGCGCCACTTGCCGGACAAACCGATAGATGCCACTCCGTTTCTCTGCTGCACGATCGCCCATTGCTGCGGCCCTTGCTCCACGATAACTCCGATTTGTTTATTTTCCACGATTATTCGCCTCGCTGCGCTAGATTTGCGGACGGTCGCTTGACCCGGTAGAGGCCAAACAGCAGCCCGAGAAACGCGAAACCGGCCATGCCGCGGTACAAAACGGCTCCGCCGAACTCTTCGATCACCCAGCCTCCGATCTGCGAAGTACAGAATTGAATGACCGAAGCCGATTAACGGTCGACACGCCTTACTCCTTATCCGCCGGATATTCGAGTCCCGTCTGCCTGCGGGCTTCGTCCATCAGCTCCATCACCTTAATCGAGCTGTCATAGGAATTGATGTCGGATTCCCGCTTCCCGGCCGCGAGCAAATCCGCAAACTCACGTACCTCGTAATACATCGCGTTATCTTCTTGAAGCTGCGTCAGCTCCTCGATCGAACCGTCGCGATATCGAATGTGCGCATTGTCCGGGCGGCTGATTTTATCGAATACGATCGTGCCGAGCTCCCCTTGAATTTCTACGCTGGCGTAGGAATCCACAATTTTCGAATAATGGACGACCGCGTCCATTCCCTCGTAGCCGAGCAGCAGGCTGCCTGCTCCGTCCGCGCCTGATTCCAGTATATAGGCGCTAGCCTGAATGCGTTCCGGCGCTCCGAACAGTACTACGAGCGGATAGAGGCAATAGACGCCCAGATCCATCAGCGAGCCGTTCGAGAGGGCCGGGTTAAAGGCGTTCGGCAGTTCTCCACGTTTGTACAGATCATAGCGCGAAGAGTATTGACAGTAGCTTCCGGAGTACCGACGCACTTTTCCGATTTTATGCAGATTGTCCCGCAGCGCGCGGAACGTCGGCGTAAACGTCGACTTCATCGCCTCCATCAGCAGCACGCCGTCCCCTTTCGCTGCCTCGACCATGCGACGCACCTCGCGAGCGTTGGAGGCCAGCGGTTTCTCGCACAGCACATGTTTTCCCTTGCTCATGCACATGATGGCTTGATCGGCATGAGCCGCGTTCGGGCTGGCTATGTAGACGGCATCAAGCTCCGCGCTGGAGGCGAACCGTTCCAGATCCGTATACACGTGCGGAATGCCATGCTTGTCCGCGAACGCGCGGCCTTTCTCCTCTGTTCGGGAATAGACCGCAGTCAGCTCAATATCGTTGTTTCTTTTTGCAGCGTCGATGAAATCCTCCGTAATCCAGTTCGTTCCGATGATGCCGAATCTAAGCATAAGTTGCCAATCCTCTCGTCTTTATATAGGTTAAACCAATGGATAGGAAGCTCATTGCATTCCGAAAGCTCCCTCCGATGCTATCTCCCTCCTGAAACCCGAACAGGTAAAAAGCCTATAAAGAGAGCATCGTTCCTGGTTCAATCTTCGTCGGTTCTCCATCAACGCTAAACCATACTTCGACGGCGGACGGGTTATGTACCAATTTCCGATTTACCGAGAATCGCAGTGCTTCCAGCGCCCTGCGATAAGCGATCAACTCTGCCATTGTTGCAGACCAGATAGCAGGATGGCCGCCAAGCCGTTCACCGATTTGATCCATCAGCTCCCAATTGTTGTCATGCTCGAATTCGTAACTATGTCCCCATATGAACAACAGCTCCATCCGACTCTGGTGAGGCTGTGACTGTAAAAAACGTTCAGTCGCTTGAAGCCCCTCTTTATGATGACAGGTCGGATGCCAGCGCAACGGATCGTCTGGCATACGAAACTCGCCATGGCTCCCCGTGGTGCGGGCATACTCGATGCCGAGCGACGGCAATATGGCTACGACGCGGTCATTGCTGGTGCCGAAAGGGTAGCTCATGCCACGCACCGGATATCCGACCAGTTCCTCCAGCGCCGCGCGGTCCGTCATAATTTCGTGTACGATCTGGTCGTCGGGCGATTGATCCAGAAACGGATGGTTAACCGTATGAGCCGATACTTCGTGCCCTCTGAATAGCTCGGCAACCTCTTCTGCGCGAATGTACCCTTCCTTCCCGAAGAAGCCGGAATTCAGGTGAAAGGTTCCTTTCAACCCGTAGCGATTCATCGCCGCGACAAGTCTGCGGTCATACTCCCGCCCATCGTCGAAGCTGAATGTAACCGCCCGGTGCACACCGCCTGGAAAGCGATCAAATTTGATTTTAGCTGTCTCCATTACTAGCGTCCCCCTCCGTTATAAAAGAAAAATGCTCCTTAATCTGATCCTTATTCGTTGTCTCCCTCGCGTAAATCGGAAGGAACGACAAAAAAACAGCGCGAAAATGGCGTATACTTCGCTGCGCCTTTGTTCCGCCTTAGCTAGAAATTAAACAAATCAAGCTGCTCCGGCTCGCGAACGACCGGAAGCTCGTATACGGCCTGTCCCAGCAAACGCATCATCTGCTTGGCGTTTCCTGCCGCATGCCCGCCAGAGTTATTGTTGAAAATGACACTGACGGTACGACTGCCTTCCGCCAACCGAGCAAGGGTCGCGCCCCATTCGTTCAGCTCGCTCTCGTTGTAATCGTATAAATAGCGAACTTCTCGCCAGTTGGCGTTGCCGCTTTGATTCCAGCCTCCAACGTTCCGGCCGTGCATGCGGACAAGCGTCAAATCCGGACAGGTCGCCTCAGGAACGGTCGGAATCGAGCCGCTGCCCGCCTGCGGCTCGTCGCAGACGCTATGAATCCAGCCTTCGTCGCGCATGAACGCAATCGTCTTCTCCTTCATCTCGGGAGCGAACCAGCTCTGATGCCTGAATTCGAGCGCGCAAGGAAAGCCTTCCATTCGCTTCTTCGTCTCGCGCAGCAAACGAACGTTTTCCTTATTGCAGTCGAACCAGGGCGGATATTGGAACAGCGCGGCCGTCAGCTTCCCGGCTTCTCGGAGCGGCGCCAAGCTGTCTCGGAACGCGCCGTACATATCGTTGTCATTTTCGTAATACGGCTTGCCTCTCAAGTGTCCCGTCATCCCCTGATACGCTTTGACAACAAAGCCGAAACCCTCCGGGGTCTCCTCCGCGTAACGCGCCATCCTGTCCGGAGGCTGCACCGCATAGAAGGCGCTGTCCATCTCCACAATGGCAAAATGCCTGGCGTAAACCTTAAGCTTGTCCTTCGCCGCCGTTCCGGGCGCGTACAGCGAATCGTGATCCCCCCACCCGGTCAAACCTATTACGATCATTGTACGTTCCCCTCGCTTTCCTAACCAAGCGGCCATAATTCGAGTCTAAAGCTTCGGAGCGCGTTGTTCAAGTTCCTTTCTCGACGGTTCAAGCAGGGAAAACGATAGCGGAGGCTGATTTTCTTGAAGCGAACGTATAGGGATGCTATCTATTACGTGGGGGAGGGTGGAAAGTAGGTTATAGGCGTGTGAGCGGGTGAGTTGGCGCGTCTAGTGGTCTGCGAGGCCGTTATGGGCGTGTGGGTGGGGGAGTTGGCGCATCTAGCGGTCTGCGGGACCGTTATAGGTGTGTGAGCGGGCAGTTTACATTCCTACCATGGCGCGCCAGAGCGGAAAATCCGCCTTAAATCTGAGAAACCGGCCATTCCGCGAAAAACAGAGCGGCTTTTCCGCCTTAAATTCGAGAAAAGCTGATTTGTGGAAAAACAAGGCGGATAATCCGTCTTATTTGAACCGAATTGGCCCGGCGGCCGGAATTAAGGCGGATAATCCGCCTTGGCGGACCACCGCCGAAAATAAGACGGATAATCCGCCTTCGCGGGCCGCCGGGCCAGGCCGATCGGCTCATATACTTTGCGGCGCCGGGGATAGCCGGCGAATGACCGCTGCGAAAGTCGGCATGCCTGCCTGCGCACCGAGCTGGGTCACCGACAAGGAAGCTGCAGCGGCAGCGAAGTGCGCGGCCCGCTCGAACGGCCAGTCGCTGGCGAGGCCGAAGCATAATGCGCCGTTAAACGTGTCGCCGGCCCCCGTCGTATCGGCGACTTCGACGGCAAGGGAAGGGACCGTGCGCAGATGTCCGGCTTCCAGATAAGAGGCGCCGATCGCTCCGCGCGTGACGAGCACCCGATGACCGTATGCCGCCTCCCATTCCAGCAGCGCTGCCTCAAGAAGCTCGTCGGTATCGCAATCGCGGCCGCAGAGCGCTCGAAATTCGCTTTCGTTAGGCGTGAGAATATCGGTCAGCCGCAGCAGCGATTCGGGAATGCCGCTCGCGGGTACGGGCGCCGGATTCAGCACCGTTCGAACGCCGTGTTGCCTGGCCAGCTCAAATGCGCGGGCGACCGCTTGCCAAGGCAGTTCGAGCTGCGCCAGCACGATCGTCCCGCCGGCGATCATCTCGTGGCAGCTATCGACGAGCTCAGCATCCCAGCACGCATTGGCGCCCGGCACGACGGCGATGCAATTGTCGCTCGGGGCGTGATAGATCATCGCAGTTCCGGACGGCGTGGAAGGAACGATGCGAATCGCTTCTGCGGACAGCCCCTCTTGGCGCGCCGCTTCGACAAGACGTACGCCAAACTCGTCGTCCCCGACTGCGCCGACGAGAACGGCATCTGCGCCAAGGCGGGCGAGAGCGACCGCTTGATTCGCCCCTTTGCCGCCGGGCAGCAACCGGCTTCCCCGCGCAGTGACCGTCTCCCCCGCTTGCGGCAATCTGTCCACGCTAACGACGATATCCATATTCAAGCTTCCGAAAACAACGACTTTACGGCTAAGCGGCTCCATGGTCACCGTTATCGCCTCCATACGAGCAACTCGTCCAGAAGACGCTGCGCCTGAATCGGATCAAGCTTCGGCTTCAAATAAGCGTGATTGCCGGAATCCGCCTGCCGCCATACGTTCCCGCCGCGCTCATCGATGTCGACTTTCCCTCCGGCCTCTATATCCCAATAGGGGGCAAAGCCTCTCACAGCGCAAAGGACGGTAATCAAGTCCCAACTGCTCCGGTCGGTTTTGCCGTCCAGAAATAGCGCGTAGGCTTGTCTCACCGGATGGTCGACCGGCAATTCCTCGAACATACGCCCTCCCGTCAACAGGTTCTCCCCGATCTCGAAGCCGCAGAACAAAATCGGCGTCGGCCACCGCTCGCATACTTGACTGGCGGAAGCCGGGTCCATCTGGAAGTTCCACTCTTCGCCGGAAGGGTACGCGCCGCCCATCACGACGAGCCGCTGAACTTTCGCCGCGACAAGCGCCTCCCCGTCAAGCGGACTCGCTTCATCCGGTCCCGATTCGAGCAGCAGACGCAAGTTTCGCAGCGGCCCGATGCCGACCACGGTCACGGCGCGATCCGGCTCCGCAGCAAGCAGCTTGCGAAACAGCGCCGTCGCGTCCGGCACGCCGGAGCCGTCGGGGTAACGATTCGGATAATGCTGCGACACATATTTGTTGTACTTCTCGTATGGCTCGCCGACGAGGAACCCTTCGTCCTTCAGTGTGCCGATCGGAAGATTCGGACGCCCGTAATAAGCGCTGATCGCATCGATGCAGCCCGCTCCCCACGGGCTGGACGTATTGTGCATCACGCCGACGATCTCGGCTTCGCCTATGTCGGCCAGCGCATGAAGAACCGCCAGCGCGCCCGCATCGTCGCAATCCGGACCGATGTCGGTATCAAGAATGATTTTGATCTTCGTATCCCTATTCATATCCCGCTCTTCACCGCTTCCTTATATTCGCCGGGCGTCATGCCCGCATGCTTCTTGAAAAACCTGCCGAAATACGACATATCCTCGAAGCCGACCAACCGGCCGACATCCTGCGCCTTCATATCCTGCGACGCAAGCAGCCGTTTGGCTGTGGCGAGCTTCCTCTCCGCAATGTGATCCGCCAGCGGATAACCTTTAACCGCATGATACGTCCGCGACAAATAATGCGGACTCAAATACACGAGGTCCGCCAGCCGCGGCAGCGATAAGTCTTTGTCGAGATTGTCGGCGATATAGCGGTCGATCTTATCGATAATTTCTCTTTTCTGATCGGTCCGCTCCGCCTCGATCCGGTTAAACAGCGCATCGCCCAAGCGCAAATAGTAGTCGAGCAGATCGTTCCAAGTATCGTGCGCATGGTAAGCCGACAGCAACGCCAGATCGAAGGTTTGTCCGATCGTCTGCGCCAGCTTGCGCTTGTTCATAAACCCCAGAAACATCGCCGATACGGAGCTGAACAGCTCAAGCTGAACGGGATAGCCGACAAATACCGTCTTCTGCCCCCACTCGAACAGCGCCGACAACGTTTTGCCGAAGGCTTCCCGTTCCCGCGTCTCCAACTGCAGCCGCAACCGGCCGACGGCAGTCGCGATATGCTCGTGCTCCCCGCCGCCCCGCTCCTCCTCGCCGACCGCCTCTCTCTCATCCGCGCCGCTTATAATAATTTCTTCATCCAGACCGATTCCTCGCTGCAGCAAACCGCACATCGCGCGGTATTCGCCGGCAAGCGCGCTCCAGGCCACGGCAGGAGGCGACAGCACGATCGACAGCGGCAGCCGGAGCAGTTGCCGGACGGACTGCTGTATTTGTTCCAGCGTTTCGCGAATATAGAGATGATGCCGCTGCTCGCCTTCCTCATCGCGCAGCGGTTGGACGAGCCACACGAAGCTCTTGCCGTCTTTAACCGCAACAATCCGGCTGAACGACTGCAAATACTCCTCCATAATATTGCAGGCTGCGTACTCCATCAGCAGCCTGTCTTTAGGCGACAGATGCGAAGGCCAACTGTCGATCCGCCCGACAAGCACGACTAACGGCATGTCGGCGCGCAGCGGAAGGTCGAGCATCTCCAACTGCTCCGGCAATTCTCCCAGCGCAGCGGCGTCTCCGGCCAGCAGCTCGCGCAGATGCGTCTCGACAAGCAGCGGCCGGGCGTCCTTGATTTGCTGCCGCGTCCTCTCCATGACGGCCTGTTCGTTGATTTCCTGCTCGATCCGGTCCGTCGCTTGACGAAACAAGCCCAGGATCGTCTCTCTGTCCGCCGGCTTCAGCAAATAGTCGAAGGCGCCGTGACGCAAGGCAAACTGCAAATATTCAAAGTCCGCATGACCCGACAAAAAAATAACCTTGCAGCGCGGCCACAGCTCGCGAATGTGAAGAGCCAAGTCCAGGCCGCTCATGCCCGGCATCCGTACATCGGTGATCAGAATATCGATGCGGCTCTCTTCCGCCAGCCGTCTCGCCTCGCGCGGCGTATAAGCGTAGCGGAGGTGCGCCTGCTCCAGCTCGCTTAGAATATTGCACACTCCGCGTACGATCAACGGCTCGTCATCGACGACCAGAATATGATGCAAGCTGCCACTCCCCTTCTTCTCCCCTATCGACGGGCCGCGCCTCTATCCGCAGCGTAACCGCCGTCCCGCCCCCCGCGACGGGATCGATGCAAACTCCGCTGGCGCTTCCGTACAACAGCGCCAATCTCCGATGGACGTTGACAATACCGTGCGTTTCCGTCTCATCGTGCCGAAGCGTCAGTTTTTTCCGGACTTCCGCCAGCTTTTCCTCATCGATCCCGTTGCCGTTATCCTCCACCGTAATCGTAAGCGCCTCGCGTTCGCAGCGCACACGTACGGAGATTCGTCCGTTCTCCTCCGTATGCTCATGGCCGTGGATGAACGCATTTTCCAGCACAGGCTGGACGATCAGCCTCGGCACCTGCCACTCGGACGGATCGCCCTCTACCGTATACTCGCACGAAATACGGTTGCTGAAGCGGATTTCTTGAATGGCGCCGTATACGCGGGCATGATTCAACTCCTGCTCAAGCGGGATAATGTCGGCTTTGTTGTGGGTCAGAAATTTGAAATAGTCTCCGAGATGTCTGGACAATATCCGAATGCCGTCGTAATCCTCCTCGTCGGCCATCAAATAGAGAATGTATAAGCTGTTGTACAAAAAATGCGGATTAATTTGCGATTGCAGCTGTTTGAGCTCCGACTTTTGGCTGTAGATCGTCTTTTCGTACACTTCCTGGATCAGTTCGTTCAACTTCGCGACCATCCGGTTAAACTGCGTGTACAGATAAGCAAACTCGTCATGCTCGCGGCGCTCGATCACAATATCGAGCTTGCCCTGCTCCACCTTGCGAAAGCCCGTAACGAGCTTCTTGAGCGGCTGATGAATCAGCCGAAAAATCATCAGCGAAGCGATCAGCACAATGACAATCGACACCGCCGACAAATACCCGTACCAGCGCTTGATCGAATAGACCGGATCAAGCACGATATTTTCCGGCAAAGCCGTCCTCAAACTCCATTGCAGCATATCGGATCGCTTCGAAAATACGAGATAAGGCATGCCGTCTATCGTCAACTCTCCTCTGCCGTCCTGCTCCAGCGACTGAATCCGGTCCGCCGCCTCCACGCCGTCCGCATACGCATACAATGTCGCTTGATTATAATCGTCCGTCAAATAGGTGACATTGTCTTCATAAGAACGGAACACGTCCATTTCCCGGCCGATCTTCTCGCTCGACAGCTCGATGACCAGCAAATATTGCGAACGCGTCGCGCTCGGATAACCGAGCGGAAGCAGCAATCTCCCCTTGTAGTACACCGGGTTGAACAGCCGATTTTTCGCTTTGAGCAGGCTCTCGTACTCTCCCCGATCCATCGTATCGACGTTAAATCTGGATTTGGCCGACAATCGCTTGTCCAGCTTCGGCATCAAGACGAACACATCCTGAATCAGCTTGCTGGACTCGGCCAGCATCACGATTTTGGCTTGCAAATCCTTGAACGCTTTCGTCCGCTCGTAATCGGTCAGCGTCGCCGCTCGTATGCTCAAGTCGTTCAGATCGGCGTCGTTGATAAAAGTTTGCTGCAACGTCGTGATCCGCTCGATCTCGTTCTCCAGCGACGTCATGACGTAATCCGTTTTTTGCTGCATCGACTTGGCGATTTCCTGTCTGACGACATCCGCTCCCTGCTGATTCATCCAGAGACTGATCACATAGATCGGAATCAGAATGAGAAGGAACGAGCCTACCAACTTCTTGTAAATTCCCCATCTCGGCTGCTTGTCCCTCGGCATCGTTCGCTTCTCCATCCTTCCCTCTCGCATGCTGGCGCTAGATCCGCCTAAACTGTCTAGATCCGTCTAAGGTCCGCCTCAGCAAGCTTACACCAGTTCCGCGTCCGCTTCCCAATCGACGGAAGAATCGGTCGCCATCGCATTCAGTGTATAGGCCATGTCGGTTGTCGTAAAGATGGAAACAACGGCATTATAGTTGGCGGAGCCGTCTTGATAGACGACATGCGCTTTGCAATTGGGCTGACGGTACTTCTCGCTGGCAAAATGGACCGCGCCCCGCTGGTGGGTCGCGATGAGCTGGTTCAGGTTCCCTTTTTCGTAGAACGCTTTGCATCTGCGCAGCTCCTCCAGCTTGTCGGGCCGGTAGTTTTCCGTCGGATACTCTCCCTTGTTCAGCTTCCACGGCCCCCAGTCGAGCGTAAACGTCTGGTTGACCGGCAGCGAAAGATGCATCTCCAGCCGGTGATTGGCGCCCCATGTTTTGCCGTCCACGCGGGGCACGTCGAACGTAAACACAACCTTCGCGAACGAAGTACCGATGACAGTGGTTCCGGCCGACGTATAGGTCGCGCTTGAGCCGCCCGAGCCGAATATTTGCGCCAGTACCGGCTGCACGGAGATCGACTTCGAGCAGCGCAAATACAGCGACAAGGATACGCGCTCGCCGGACAGCTTCGTCACGTCCTCGATCACATTAATGAGCGTATGGTACGTCGCTCCCGTGGCCGTCTGACTGTTCGTTAACCGCAGAAAATAGCTTGGATGACCAGGCACCGCCGTCTGACCGGGAGCAAACGTTTCCTTCGTCACGGCTGCTGAGCCGCCGATGCCGTCGCGGCTCACGTAATAGCGGTCGGCCACTTTGAATATCCCCGAACCGGCGATCGTATAGCTTGCCCCGTTCCCGCGCTGCCAAATGTCGAACCACGTATTCGTACCGTAGTTGACCGCGCGCTCGGCATCGGAGAGCAGCGGCATGCTAGGAGCGGATGCGGCGTACATTTTCGGATTGCCCGTACTGCGAATGTCGATGCCGCTCTGTCCCGCGATCGGGTTCAACAGCAGCAGCGGATATTTCCCGCCCATATACACATCGACGGAGATGTCCGCGTTGCGGAGCGCAACTTTGTCATTCTGGCATACGAGAAACTTCGTATCGGTTGACACATAATCGTTGGAGACATTATGCAAATTCACGTACATGTCCTTGAGCTTGAGCCCCGTGACATAAAACGGCGATACGGCTGCCGTAGGCTGGTCGCCCATGGCGATGACGGCCTCGCAGCCGCTATAGATCGTTTCCACATACGTCGAATCGACTTCCACATAATTCGTGTTGTCCGCAATATGCACGGCGTACTTAAACCCTTGGAAACCTCCGCCGCGAATGACCGATTTCCAGCCGCTCACATAGACGCCCGTCCCACCCGCAGTCGTACCGCCGATATTGGCGAAGCAGTCTACGACGTTTAAGCGGGAATTGCCGTTGTCGGATACGCCTGCCGCCGATTTGCCGTTCGCCCTGATGAAGTTTTTGGCAATATCGTTGGCGCTCTCGTACATACAGTCCGTTACGTAGCAGTTCCAGTTGTCCGATTGAAAAAAGATCGCGTAGCCGGCCGCGCTGCCGAAATTTTTGAACACGCACCGGTCGATGCGGGGATTCACCACGAATGTATTCACATAAATGCCGTGCTGCGCATTCGCGCCTCCCGACAAGATCAGATCGCGAACGCCGTAAAATTCATGCTTCGTTTGCGGGTTAACCGGATCGTTGTAGCCGATCCCGTCTTTGCCGAGCTTGACGGCGTGAGCGGTCCCTTCATAGACAAGCTTCGCGCCGCCGCTGCCGCACAGAATAACCGGCCTATTGAAATATAGACCCGAGGAATATCGATAAGTGCCGTTCGGAAAATAGAGCTGCACAGGCGTTCCGTCCGTGTTCGCAATCGCATTGACATAATCGGCGGCATCGGTCAACGCCGCCGTATCGTCCGTGACCCCGTCGCCGACGGCGCCGTAATCTTTGACGCTAATCGTGTCGCTCGAAACAGTCAATGCAGCCGCTTGCTCGCCCCCCTGCGCATAAGCCGTAAGCGGGCTGAACGCTCCGCCAGCGGCAAGCGCGGCCGTGCCTGCAAGCGTATAGGCCAGAAATTGACGTCGGGACACGCTGGCGGATTTCTCAGATTCCTTGTCGTTCATGTTCTCCATGACGCACTACCTCCAAATGGTTATTCGGTCGTGTACGCGCTCAGGCCAATATCTTAAAACAAATGAACGTTGAACTGCCCGTCCCGTTCTTCAACTAGGGCGAATCCGAGCGCCGGAAGCTCGATGGGCGTCCGACGGTCGCCAAGCGCCAGCAGTCCGGCGTTCGGGCGCTCCTCCAGGTTCATGACGATAACGCTGTTTCTCTCCGGCAGCGAAACAAGCGCCAGATTGACGCCTTCAATAATACGTGGAAAATCAGCCTTAAACGCTCCGCAAGCTTCAAGCTCGCGCCTTAGCAGCGCAACCTCCGTCTCCGCCGGCAATGTGCCCGCCTCATGCTCCCAGAGCCGCACGTTCTCCGGCAACCGATCCAGATTGCCTTTATTACGCTCCGCCGCTTTGCGATCGACGATAACGGTCTTATATAACGGGAAGCACTTCTCCCATTCGTCGCCAATCCGGTAATCCCCGAAAAACAGCAGCACCTCTCCCGTTGCATCCGGCTCGTTGCCGCGCACCGGTTTGACCGGCAGTCCGGCGTAATAAGGCAGCAGCGGCGGTTCGACCGGCTCGCCGTATGCGCCGTGCGTGCCTTTGGCGAGGTGCACCGGATAGGCCCGCTCGTACGGGTCGCACCAGTCCGCGATCTGCCGGATGGCCGGATACTGCCGGCCCCAGGCGCTCCAATACGACTCGTCGATCAGCCATGTGCCGCTCATGAAATAGATGTCCGAAATGCCCGCGGATACGGCGATTTTCACCTTGCAGATCAGATTGTTCTCGCTCAGCGAACGAGGCGGAAACACCGTCGTCTCGCTGACCGCATGCTCGCGGCCGACCAGGTTCAAATGATACTGAATGCCGAGCAGCTCGCTCGCCTTCCCTTCCGGACTGCCGAACTCCCCGTCGCTAAAGTGCAGCTCGCCGACGCGAAATTCGACGCCGGGAACCGCTTCCTGAATCTCGCGCATATCGATCCCGTGCCGCTCGTCGCCGAGATGCATGACCATGATGCCCAGCTCGACGCCGGGAACGTTCATCTCCTTCATCATGTCGGTTACTTTGGAGCAGTTGTAGCGCACCCATTCCTTCATTAATGCCGTGTCCGTCTTGTCTTGCAGCGCCTGCACAAGCGCTTCCCGCGTCAACGTCCGACCGGAAACCCGCCCGAATTCGCTCACGCAAATCTCGCAAAAACAGCCCTGAATCTCGTCTCCCAGCTCGCCCAGCCGCAAGTCGTCATCCATCATAAACCGCTTAAAGCCCGCATCGCGCAGCGCCACAATCGACTCGACGTTCTCGCGCACCATGACGGGCTCGATGTCGCCGATATAGTATTTCGGCTTACCAGCGCTGTCCTGACGATAACGCCAATGGTCGGGAATTTTCAGCAGCACGTCGGCATCGTCGGGGTTCAGACTGTTGCCGGGATGACCGACGGGCAATTGAATAATCGCCGCTTCGAAGCCGTGGCTTCTGGCAATTTTTCCGGCCTCGGCAATCGTCTCCAGACTGCTCCACGTCGTGCCGTAAAAATATCCCCACAGCCAGATCGTATCCACGCCCGCTTCCTTCATCATCGCAATGACTCTCGGTCCTTGTACTTCGTCCACAAGCAAAGCCGGGTCGATATTATAGTTAAGTTTCATCTTGTGTAAGCCCCTCTCCGTGCTTCCCGGCATTCAGCCCTTCACGCTGCCGAGCACGATCCCTTTAATGAAAAATCTCTGCAAGAACGGATAAACGATTAAAATAGGCAGCGTTCCAAGAAAAATTTGCGCAGTTTTGACGGTCCGCTCCGTAATATCGGCAAGCTGCCGCACATCAACCGTCTGCGTAACGTCAGGCCTGACCACGATCGTCTGCAAGTAGCTTTGCAGCGGGTAATTCTCGTTGCGATTCATATAAATCAGTCCATCGAACCAAGCGTTCCAGTGCCCCACCATCGTAAACAACGTAATCGTGGCCAGCGCGGGCAGCGACAGCGGCAAATAAATTCGCAATAAAATCGTCCAATGCCCGGCGCCGTCCATGACGGACGATTCCTCCAGCTCCTTCGGCAGTCCGCGGAAAAAATGAAGCAGCAGCACCGCATGATAGACCGGCACGGCGGTAGGCAGCACAAGCGCCCACATCGTGTCCAGCAGACCGTAGCTGCGGATGGTCATGTACACCGGGACAAGCCCCCCGCCAATCAGCATCGGTACGATAAAATACCATAAATAAAGCGGACGCTGACGGAAAGCCCTCGGCTCTTTGGACAGCGGATAAGCGACAAGCACCGTCATCAGCATGGCGATCGCCGTTCCAAGCACGAGCCGCTGCAGCGATACGGCAAACGCCCGTCCGAATTCCGGCTTGTTTAAAACGTGTTTATAAGCGTCGAAAGTCGCCTCGACCGGCCAAAGCTTGACCGCACCGGCCGAGACCGCACCCGAGCCGCTCAAGGAAATCGCCCATAGGTGAACGAAGGGCAGGACGCAGATCAGTCCGAGCGCAATCATCAAGCTGTAGTTGCAGATCAGAAACAGTCTGCGGGACAACGACTTGTATTCGACCATACAGCCAGAAGCCTCCTTCAGGGCCGTTCCGGCTAAAAAATACGATAATTGGCATATTTGTACGCCAGGCGATAGGACATTGCAATCAAAACAAAGCCGATGACCGATTTAAACAGACCGACAGCCGCAGCAATGCTGTACTGCGTCTCGACGATCCCGACACGATACACGAGCGTATCGATAATGTCTCCCGATTCGTACACCTGGGGACTGTATAACATAAACACTTGATCGAAACCTGCATTTAGCACATTGCCGAGGCTCAGCACGGCCAGCAGCACAATCGTGGGCGCCATTCCGGGCAAGGTCACATGGAGCGTCTGCCGCCAGCGCCCGGCCCCGTCCACATAGGCGGCTTCATGCAAAGTCGGATCGATCGCCGTCAGCGCCGCCAAATAAACGATCGTGGCGAATCCGAATTCCTTCCACGTATCGGATAGCACAAGCGTATACGGAAACCAGGCGTTCGAACCCAGAAAAAAAATCGGCTCAATGCCGAACAACCCGAGGAAACGATTTACAATCCCGTCCTGCATCGACAAAATATCCATGAGAATGCCGCCGAGAATGACCCACGATAAAAAATGCGGAAGATAAATCAGCGTCTGTACGCCCTTCTTAATCAGGCCGTTCCTGATTTCGTTGAGCAGCAGCGCAGTGAGAAACGGTACGATCAGGCCGCATAATATTTTCAATACGGCGATCAGCACCGTGTTGTAAATCACCTGGCCGATATCCGGCAGACGCAGCATGTAGGTGAAGTTATCCAATCCGACCCATTTCGAGCCGAACCACCCCTTGCTCGGGATAAACTTCTGAAAGGACATCGCGATGCCTGCCAGCGGAATATAATTGAACAGGAAAATAAATACCGCGCCGGGCATCAGCATCGCATGAAGCGCCAGATTCCGTTTCCAGCGTCCGGTTTCCAGCCGCATTGTCTCACCTCGTTCCTTCCATGCGTCCCCCTTCCCGTTGCTAATTGACGGCTTTTACCCACTCGTTGACTTCTTCGGTAATTTTCACGCCGCCAAGCTCGTTCCAATCCTTGACGAACTTGTCGAACTCCTCAATGCCCGACTGACCAAGGACAATCTTGATCGTCATGACCGACTCCATCTTGTTCAGCGTCGCCCATTTCTCCGCCATCGTCGGGGTAGAGCCGCCAAGGAACTCGGTATTTTTCAGCTTATCCTCGTTTAAGTAGCCGTCGATCATTTCCATCCCCGCCCCATCCTTGCCGAAGGAGCGATAGAACCCCCAGCCGTTGCCGGCAATGTCGCCTGTCTCGAACCAATTTTGAATCGCGTCGTAATAAATTTGCTGCTCAAGATCGAGTCCTTGCGGATTTCGGCTCTCCAGCGCGGCTTTAACGGCACGGTGCGCCTTCACGTTTTTGAGCACCGGGAACGCTTTGACCAGCCCGTACGGCCACGTCTCAATATTTTTGTCCACGTTGCGCGACAGCGACACATCGGCATTTTCCCAGTTTTTTTCATTCCAGAAATTCAACAGCTTCACAACCGCCTCGGGATGCTTGTAACCTTTCCTGACGACATAGAAGGAGCTTGCCGATACGCCTACTTGAGCCAACGCCGGCTGGCCGTCCGCCGACGGGATCGGATACGCTCGCCATTCCGCCTGCGGATCGTTCAGCTTGTTATTCTTGAGATTGGCAAGCGGAGCGTACATCGGCCCGTACATCATGCCAACTTTGCCGGAAGCGATCAGCTCGTCGTATTTCGGTCCGTCCTTAACGCCGAATTCCTTATCGAAATATCCGGCCTTGTACATGTCCGCAAGCTTCAGCAGCGCGCCCTTCATTTCCGGCTGAATGCTGCCGTATACGACCTGGCCGTCCTGCCCCTTCACCCAGGTTCCAGGATAAGCGTGGAAACCGTTGAAGAAGCCGGGAATCTGCGCCTCTTTCACGAGCGCCAGCCCGTACGTGTCGTCCTTGCCGTTGCCGTCGGGGTCCTGCTCGGTAAACGCCTTCGCAATGGCGATCATGCCGTCCATCGTCGTCGGCTCCGGCAAATTCAGTCGCTTCATCCAATCGTCGCGCACCCACAGCATCGACACTTCGTCCAGGTTGCTGTTCGTCAGCGGGAGCGCATAAAGCTTCCCTCCGAACGCGGACGCCTTCATCGCCAGCCCGCCGTCTTCCTTCAGCAAACTTTTCGTAAAGGGCGATGCGTACTCGTCATACACAGCGGTCAAATCCTCAATCATGTCGGCTTCCACCAAATTTCTCAGCTGCAGCGCATTCACGGCCAGGACGTCCGGTATTTCGCCCGAGGCAATGGCGATATTCGATTTATTCGTGTAGGCTTCGCCGCCCTTGACGACCCAATCGTTCTTGACTTCAACCCCTAATGCGTCGCGATAAGCATCGTACCAGACGTTGTTGTCGATCGAGCGCCCTTCCTCGAATTTCAACGTTTCCGATATTTCCCGGCCCGTCGTCAGCACGATTGGCGGGTCGTATTTGCCTATCGGACCGTTCGTCGGCTTCGCCGTTTCCTCGGCGACCGGATCCTCCCCTTTGCCGCTGCAAGCGCCGAGCGCCACAAGCATAAGCGCCAGCGTTGCGGCTCCTGCTGCTTTGATCTTGATGTTAGCCATGACGTTACTCCCATCGTTGTAGAGTACGCTCTACTGCAATTGTAAAAACAACGGCTTGAGCGGACAATCGGATTCTGTTGACGCCGTTAGGACTTTGTTGTCCAACTATAAAGCGCCGTCGCCACAACGGGGTGACGGCGGCGCTTTTTCATTATGATTTGTAAAATTCAAGGAATCTTTGTATAATGGCCGCCATCTGGCTGCGCAATGCGTTGCTTTTCGGTGTCAGATTCGTGCCGGACCCCTGAACAAACCCTTTGGCGTTGGCCCAGCGCATGGCGTCCTTCGCGTAGGCCGACACGGAGTCTGCATCGGCAAATCCGGAGAGATCGGCTCTGGCGGACACGTCATACCCTTTGAAGGCGGCGTACCGGTACAGAATCGTCGCCAATTGCTCGCGGGTGATCGCGTCTTCCGGGCCAAACTTGCCGTTGCCGTATCCGCCCACGATGTTGTTTTCGACCGACCAAGCTACCGCATCCGCGTAGTACTTAGCCGTCGCCACGTCGCTGAAAGCGTGAGCTGCGCTCACGGCAGGCGAGCCTTCCAGGCGGTACAAAATCGTCACCAGCATCGCGCGCGCCGTCGTTGCTCCAGGGTCAAAGGCCGTATCGGAGACGCCCTTCATCAGCCCTTTTTCATAGACGTACTTCACCGCGTCGTAGAACCAGTCGGTTTTCTTCACGTCGATAAAATGATCTGTTCCGACCGGGGTGGAAGGCAAGATTTCCTTTTCTTCCTCGGTCGGGAGCTTCGGATCGGTTGTCACCGTGCCGCCACCGCCGGACGAACTGCCGGATGAACCGCTCGTTGAGCTGCCGCTTAGGCTCAGTTCCTGCAATGCGCTGGCGTAGTCGGTCTTGTTATCCCCGTTTGTCGCTTCGGAGAACACATAAAGCTTATCGTCCGCACCCAAGCTCACGCCGGATAGGTCAAGCTTAACGCTGCCGCTTGCGCTCTGCGGCTGTGCGATATTTCCATAGTATTTCACAGCACCGCTTAGGTCCATAACTACGGCCGAAATATATTCATTGGCTCCCGTCGCCGCGCCCGTGTAACCGATAGTCATCACTTTGCTCGTCGCGTTATATCCCGTTCTTTCCGCCGTGAACGTTCTGCTGCTATCCCGAACGGTCAGCTTCCATTCCGACGGCGTACCGGCTGAAACCGCCTTTAGTGCGGCGGCGCCTACGGTTCCGCTCAGCTTGCCGCTCTGGGCCGCGGAGGAGAAGAGAACCGAGGACAGCGACAGGTTAAAAGCGGGGCGGGCGCCGTCGGCGTAGGACACGCGGGTATAGCGCTGAACTACCGAGACTACGCCGGCGCTATGAGGCTTGTCCCCGTACGGCGAGCGCAGCCACCACCAGCCGGCGCCGCTGCCGACCGGATCGGCGATAAATGCCGCTTCCCGTTCTTGATCGCTGTGAAAATAGGTCGCCGCTTCCTCTCCCGACAGGAAAAACGCCTTTTCCCCAATCAGCTCGCTTGCGCCGTACTCTAGATACGGACCGTCAGCTTTCGTTGTTGCCTGCATGGCCGACAGCTCTGCAGCCGTAAAGTGCTCCGATCCGGCAAAGCTTCGGGTCCACAACTGCGCGTCGCTGCTTTGCCATTCGTTGGGCTGTGCCTGTCCGTCGTTGTCGTCGCCGTCCCATACGGCTTCAAAGGGCGTGCTTCCCAGCAAATATTTGGAGATCAGGAACGCGCCTCCCTTATGGGTATTGGTTTTGTCGGCATCCAGCACGAGCCAAGGAACCTCATAGGTTCTACCATTCTCCGTATACCGGCCGAAATAAAGGGTGTTTCCGTCGACGATTCCGCCCGTCCCGGCAGTCATCGCCCCGGTTCCCGGTCCCGCCGCCGACGCCGCCGCGGGCAGCAGGGGCATCGTCATGCACAGACTGAGCAAAGCCCCGCATATTCTTTTTTTCATATCGGATCTGCCTCCTTCTTCATTTAGTTGGGAAAACCGATAGTCGGCCATTCGAAAGGATATCTCACTGGATTTTGCACGCTTTCGGGAGCCAGCAAAATATACTTGTACCGCCACGCCTTCTCAAAATGCACCGTCAATGCGTTTCCGTTCAATGACAGATTATCCCCGTTGATGGCGTCGGTCGCCGCACTTCCCGGCAAAATCAAACCTTCGGGCAGCGTGAAGGTCACATCCCTCGGCTGATCTGTCCGGCTCAGGTTCGCCGCAACCGCCACCACTGCGCCGTCGGAACGCTTATAGTACGACATAGGCGTCTCTTCATTGGAGCCTGCAATGTTGCTGTCGCTGTACAGGATAAACCGCGCGTCGTTCAGATCGTAGTACTTCATCATCTTGGCTCGCAAAAGCCCATCCAGCCTCACCGGAATATCCAGCACCGCGCTTACCGCCGATGCGGTATCCACCTGCGCGTAATTCAGGAAGTTAATAGCCAGTCCCGTCTGTTTCCCCATCGTTGCCCGCAGCAGCTCCGGCGTCACCTCTCTGCGGAAGGTGTTTTCCGACGGATTGGCCTCCGCATTCAGGAATTGCTCTCCCTTCCATATGCTGTCGGCAAATCCCGCAGTCGGCGTCCATGTGCCGACAGGCGTGTGCAGGTCCATATAGAAATCGGGGCGAACGGCCTTCCCCATCGTACGAAGACGTTTCATAAAATTCCTGTACTCGAAGATGGAATAGGAAGGCTGCAAAACTCCGTCGCGATCATAATAACCCGCGCCATGGTGCAGGTTCTGATCCATTGGCGGGATCGCGGTGCTGTCCATGTACAGACCGCCGATGCCGTCTTCCAGGAGCAGTTTGTTAATGCTCCACAGCATGAAATTCTGGTACTGCCCCGCATACGAAATATTCGCCCCGATATGATTCGTATCCGAACGCACCCAGCCGTTAGGCAGGAAAAACGGTTCCGTCACGATTTCATCCTTGTAGGTTTGAAATTCCGGCGTATTGTTCCCCAATTGGAAGCCAATGTACGGGATCACAGGGATGCCCTTCTCATTGGCCGCTGCCGCCAATGCATGGAGGGCGTCTTTTCTTCCTTGCTCCCGCGTCATCGGATAGCCTTGGGATTCCGTCCAGTCCTCGTGAATTTTGAGCAGCTGGTAGTTGTCTTTCTTTAATCGATCCAAAAACCATGGCCAATCGCGACTGCCGTTAAGATCGGGACCGCCTACGTAGATTCTGCTTTCCGTGGGCCAGGTCTCATTGGGAAGAAGCTGATACTGCCCGGTCAATACTCTCCCCGGTACATTCTCATCTTCCACTTGAAGCTCCCACACGATCGGGTCGCCATTTTCCGCTCTCGCGGTGAAGTTGTTGTAAATAAATCCAGCTCCATAAACAATTTTGGCCTCTTGCATGGACGCATTCATCAAGCCGAAATCAAGGGGGATTTCCGCCATCTCTTCATACTCAATCGGCCATCCGTTGCCGATGCCAACCTTCAGCGAGTGTTCGTCCCATGTTAACCGGACCTCTCGTTCCCAAGAGTAATTCCACTCGCGATCGTAGGTGAACTCCTGAATTTTATGGCGAACCCGGTTCTGATTAAACCCTGTTTCAGTGGCCAGGAAGAACTTGGGAGCAGCCAAACTATAGTAAAGCCCGAAGCTATTGCCGTTGGGGAAGCGGACCGCAACGACCGGCGTCGCCATTTCATTTTGCGGATCGTCCGGATAACCGCCCGACCAGCTATAGTTGGTCCAGTCCTTGGGCGACATTTTAACCGTCAAATCCCCGTGCTCTGCCGTCACATAATCCTTGGCGGGATAGCTCAATTGCCCCTTGTTCTGCGAGAAGGTGTTCATTGACCATAGATCGGCGCCATACGCGCTGCTTCCATAGATGAAGACCTGCTTATTTTCCGCCTGAGGCCGGATGGGAGAAGCCTGAATGGCAAAGGTGAAGACCAGAGGCGTGTCCCGATCAATCTCGATTGCCTTGTCAATCACATTCATTTGCAGCACATGGGCTCCGCCTTGCTTCTTCAGCGCAAGCACATCATCGGGATTGTGGAACGACCAATTTTCCGTCGATTCGGCGACCCACGTCAGTCCCACTTGATCGTTTCCTACAAAAATATGCGGAGTAAAGCTGCCCGCAGCTTCATCGGGGAATTTCCCCGAACGCGCCCCGCTCCAGTAAGGATAGCTGCCCCTTAAAGGAGAATCGGTCGTATCCGCATCGAACAGCGTCGCAGCTTCCGGCCTCATCGGAATGTTCACCTTGAGGTTCTGGAGCTGCACCGGAGTGTCGGAATCGGATGCCAACTGCACGTCAAACCGAATAAATCCGTCGTATTCCACCTTGCTGTTCACGCTCAGCTTCAAATCGTCCGATACCGACTCGTTCAAATATTGGACTGCTGTATCCGTCTTTTCTATCCCTATATCGTTGGTTTCGTAAAAATGAAGCTCCCGCGCGTCAGCCTCTCCCTCGATCCGAATCGGCGCAGCCAACAGCTCCTGCCCCTGACTGGTAATCTGGCTCACAAAGGGGGAACCGCCAAAGGCATATTCCCTTCCCCAAACCTCCACTTTATTGCCGACAGTCTTCACGCCGGTCCAAGGCGCGAGCACAATATCCTCCTTACCCAAATCGGAATTCCACCATTCCGGCGTGACCGGCTTTTCCAGAGACACCGCAGGAAGCGGATGGGAATTCCCGCTGCCTTTTAACGTGGCAACAATTTGGTAGCTTCCTGCCGGATGAGCGTTCATATCCATTGATGCCCTGAATACACCGGCGGCATCGGCGTTCACTTCCTGTGCGGAGATGACCGTTCCTTGCTCATTCTTCAATTCAAACAGAGCGCTTGTCGCAGGAAATGCGGTGTTCACATCATTTTTGTCCAGACTAAGCTCCGCCTTCTGTTCGCTCCAGTAAGAACGCACCTTGAGCGGAGGCGGAATATCGACCGGTATTTTTCTGCTGTAGTACACTTTGCCGCTGTCCGCGTCTGTCACGATCAGGACGCACTCCCATTTGCCTTGCTCCAGCGGGCTGTTCAGGCTCAAATCTCCCGAGCCTCCGGCAGCCAATGTTAGCGTCTGTTCCTGAGCGCTCCCCAGCAGCGCGCCGGTGCTGCTGTTCCTCACCTCTTGCACCGCTTTGAACGTCAGATCGCCATAGGTTGCATTAGTCACGCTGGAAACCGTCTGAAACCCGCTCTTCAAATCGGCGGCATGGACGGTCTGACGCAGCGCGCTAGGATTCTGATCGTCCCGGTAAAGCCTGCCAAACGCTGTAAAGTCGTGGAACGTTCCACCGTAGTAGGGCGACCAAGAGCTTTGAATCATGGCAGGAATCGCCATAGGTCCGGAACCGCCCTGATCTCCCGCCGACTGGGATCGGCTAATATTAAAGCCGTATTCCGTTGCCGAGAAGCCATTCAGTCCGAACAGACTTGCGGGAAGCTCCACTTCCAGGTCCCAGTATCCGTTCCCTGTAGTCGCGCGCGCACTCCAGTCCCCGTCGTTCCCCCATGAAGAATCTCTTTCCCGGCCTTCGTATTTGACCCCCATCGCATTGATAACAAACTGATAGTAGGTCTGCTGCGCAAGGTCCGGCTGGAAAAAAATCTCGATCGAATCTTCGGTATACACCGGGCCGTCGTGTTCCGTCACCCTGGCGCTCGGCCTTTCCTTCTGCACGGAATGAACCGCAACATACAGCTTGTCCTCCGTAAAGAAAACCTTAAAGAAGGTGGGCTCCGGTACTGCCTCCGACTGGGTAAAGGTGACGAAACCCGCGCTTTGCGCCGCCTCGTCCCATTCCGCATCCTCGATGACTCCGTCAATGACGGGAGCTTTATTCGCAACCGTGGGGACATGGATGGCGGTGATCGGCGGGTCGGCTTGAGCTGCCCGCACCGACGGCACCGCATAACCGGAGGTCAACAGGAGCGCGAGCAACAGGACACAGGAAATCGATTTATGAATAGTTCTCCTCATATTTAACACCTTTCCTGTAAGCTTAATTTTTAGAAATCGCTTGAATGGCCGTTCTATCCCCGCCCTGAACGGCTACATAGAACCGCTCGTCCGCTCCGGCCTGTCGTCCGCCGGCGAGAACAACGCGAAAGACGCCCTTGCCGTCGGCCTGCGCTCTGCCCAGTTCCTGTCCCGTTTTGTCGCTTACGGCAATCCTTGCATAGGGCAACGCTTTGCCCCGGACTTCCCCTTCTCCTTCGTATACAGGCTCATAGACGTATTCCAGCCGATTTTGGCGGAAGGCATACTCGCCGATATGATCCGCCAGCCCCTGCGGCAGCGTCAGCTCGGAGATTTGATTATTGGCGAAGGCGCGGTCGCCCAGGTCGGTCAAGCTGTCCGGCGCATCCAGCTCGGTCAGCTCATTGCCCCTGAAGGCACAACTGCCGATCGTCTGCAGCCCTTCCGGCCATGCGACTTGAGATAGCTCGTTCTGCTCAAAGGCGCTGTCCCCGATCGCGATAAGAGTGCTAGGCAATTCCAGAGCGACAAATTGATTGTAGGCAAACGCCGCCGCGCCGATCTGGGTCACATCTGCGGGCCACGCGATTGAAGAAAGCTTATTATCGCTGAAAATCCCTTGCGGGATCTCCCTCATATCCGCCGGCAGCTGCACCTCTTCGATCCGGTTATATTGGAATATCCACCCGCCGTAATTGGCGATCCCTTCCGGCAGGGCTACCGCGCTCAGCTTATTTCCGGAAAAGGCCGATTCTCCGAGAGTATCGAGCCCCTCCTGCAATGAAAGCGCACTCACTTGATTCAAGGCGAATGCCTCCGCGCCGATCTCTTGCAAGTCGGCGGGAAACAGAAGCGATTCAATAGAGTTGTTGTAAAAGGCTCTTTTTTCTATGCGCTCAAGGGTGCTGGGGAAAGTTACGGATTTAATCTTTTTCTCCTGAAAGGCGCCTTCCCCGATCGCTTTCACCGTAATTCCTTGAACGGTTGCAGGTATAACGATATGCTTATATGCCGCGTATTGATCGTTGGCTACTACGTATTCCGTGATAACCCCATCGCTATTAATGACAAACTGCTCGCCCGGCGTTGCGGCGGCAAGCAGTCCCATCGCGGCATTCGCGCCGCCAAACAGCACAACCGCCGCCAGCAACGCCAGCAATCCCCGGTATAAGCGCTTTTTGTTTTTCAACATGCTCCTATTCTCCTTTCTGGTTCAAGCTTCTTACGCAGCCTTCAATTAACCTTTTACGCTCCCAAGGACAATTCCCTTGACGAAGTATTTCTGCAAGAACGGATAAACCAGCAGGATCGGAACGGAAGCAATAATAATCTGCGCCGATCTTGTCGTACGGTCCGAGATGCTTTGGAGAGTTTTCCAGTCATCCGCCTTCAAGTACTTAAAATCAGGCATCGTGATCACCGTACGCAGAAAAGTCTGCAGCGGGTAATTATCCGGCATGTTCATGTAGATCATCCCGTCAAACCAGGAATTCCAGTGGGCGACCACCGTGAACAAAATAAGCGTGGCCAGAGCCGCCATCGAGGTGGGCACATAAATTCTCCACAGCGTCTGCCAATGCCCGGCGCCATCCATGTAGGCCGCTTCCGACATTTCCTTCGGAAGTTGACGGAAAAAGTTCAGCAAAAGAATAATATTGTAGACCTGAAGCGCTCCTGGAAGAACCAACGCCCAGATGCTATCGAGCATATCCAGCTGCCTGACCAGCATGTAGGTCGGAATGAGTCCTCCGCCGAAAAGCATCGTAAAAAACATAAACCAGACATAGAACGTCCGCGGCCTGAACGCCGTGCTCTCCTTCGCCAGCGGATAGGCGGTAATAATCGTAAGGAACATATTCAGCGGAAGCCCGATGGCGATACGCTCCAGCGTCACGCCAAACGCTCTCCAGAATTCCTCGCGTTCCAGCACAAAGGTAAACGAGCTCAAAGTAAAGTTTCTGGGCCACAAGGTGACGGTTCCCTTAACCACCTCGTTGTTATCGCTGAAGGCTATAGCAAAAATGTGCAGCAGCGGCGCCAAGCACGTCAGCGCGAGAATTCCCAGAACGGTTCCATTTACGATAGGGAAGATATACGACTTGTTTGTCTTTTGGTTCATCGCTAAGCTCCTCCCCCCTTTCTAAAAAATCCGATAATCGGCAAATCGATAAGCGCAATAATAGGAAACGCTGATCAGAATCAAGGACACGACCGATTTGAACAGCCCTACAGCCGTCGCCGGTCCGAACTTGGCATCGATCAGTCCCATCCGGTAGACAAAGGTATCGATAATATCGCCGGTTTCATAAACTCCGGCATGGTACAGGTTGAAAATTTGATCAAATCCCGCATTTAAGATATTGCCGATGCTGAGAATCGCGAGCATCGCTATAATCATGCTCATTCCCGGCAGAGTAACGGAAAGCATCTGTCTGAACCGTCCCGCTCCGTCCATTTTCGCCGATTCGTACAAGCTGGGATCAATCGAAGTAATAGCCGCCAAATATAGAATGGTCGACCAGCCGAACTCCTTCCAGACATCCGTAAGAATGATCGTTGGCTGAAACCACTTCGGATCGCCTAGGAAGAAAATCGGGTTCATCCCCAAAGACTTGAGCATATTGTTTACGATCCCGGTGGAAGGAGAGAGAATGTCAATTAAAATTCCCGCCAGCAGCACCCAGGATAAGAAGTGAGGCAAATAAACGAGAGTTTGTATCGTCCGTTTATACGCCGTATTGCGAATCTCGTTGAGAAAAATAGCAAATACAATGGGAACGACCAGTCCGAGCAATATTTTGGCGAAGGCGATGATCAAGGTGTTCTGCAGCACACGGTAAACAAAGGGGTTGGATAAAATAAGCTCGAAATTTTTAAGGCCTACCCATTCCTGATTGCCCAGAAGCCCTTTGGCCGGAATAAAATCCTGAAAGGCAATGGATATGCCCGCCATCGGAATGTAGCTGAATACAATCAGGAGGATCATCGCCGGCAGCAGCATTAGATGTAGGGAAAGGTTTTTCGACTTTTTCATTAAATTCATGTTGATCATCTCCGCTAAACGGGGCCGTCTCGTAAGCTAGTTAGACTGCTGTGTGAAAGATAATCGATGATAAGGTGACAGGTGTATGTACCTCCCTCCGATGCGATACGCCCCCAAAATTTGAATTGCTAAACCCGTTATACGGTAATTTTAGGGGCGTATAAGGCAGTCTCCGGGAGGTACATACACCTGCTTTATCTCTCGATCATCCCAAACGGCGCTGCTTACGGGGCAGCCCCTTTCTTTGCAACTTGCGCTTTATTTGTGCGTGCTCGCAATGTCTCTACGTTGAGCGGTTTATTTGGCGTTCTGGTACCACTCGTTTACTTCCTTGGTTACCTCGTCGCCCCCGAGCTTTTTCCATTCGGTTACGAATTTGTCAAACTCCCCGACGTCCTTCTGTCCGATAATCATCTTCACGAACGTTTCGGATTCAAGAGTTTCCATGGTGGAGCCCTTATCGCTCATCGTCTGTGTCGGAGCGCCGCGATAGGCATTATAGACCCACAAATTGTTGTCAAAGTAATATTCAATATTCGCTTGGGCAATTTCGCCCACGCCGCCGGGACCGAGCATGCGGTAATATCCCCACATCGATTCATCCTTCTGTTCCGTCCACTTTTTCACATTGTCGGAAATCAACTGCTCGACCGCGTTGGCAGGAGCCTCGCCCGTCTTAGCCATTTCGTTCATTCTCTTGTGATAGCTCAGATTCTCTTCCAAGGTCGGCACGGATATAGGCGAAAGCTTCCACAGTTCCTTGCCGTCCGGAGAAGTGCCGTATTTGCCAGGATCTTTCTGTCCAAGAGTTTTAGCCAGGTTCATCATCTTGACCAACGCTTCGGGATGCTCGAAGTTCTTATCGACCACATAGTAGCCGGCGATTCCCGTATCCGCTTTCGGTTTCGCAATCGTTCCGTCCGCAGCCGGGATCAGATAAGGTCTCCAATCCGCTTCGGGATGGTCGCGGCGGCTGTCCTGCAGCGGATAGATGCCGTTCCACATGAATCCGTACATCATACCGAGCTTTTGCGCAGCAATGTCCTGGGCAATCTTGTCTGCGGGCTTGGCATAAAATTCAGGGTCAATCTGCCCGTCCTTATACATTGCGGCTAATTTCTCAAGGGAGTTCTTGGTTTCGGGAAGCGTGCTGCCGTTAACGAGCTGTCCGTCCTTTTCCAGCCATGTTCCCGGATAAGCATTGTACCCGTAGAAAAATCCACCAAGGTCCATTACAAAATCTTTGCTGATAGACAGTCCGAATGTATCCTTCTTGCCATTACCATCCGGATCGTTGTGGGTAAACGCTTGGCTGATCGCGTAGACGTCATCCATCGTTTTCGGAGGGGTCAAGCCTACCTTGTCCAGCCAGTCCTGACGAATCCACAAAATACCGCTGGCATTGTCGCTGACCGACCACATCTGCGGAATGGCATATACCTTTCCGTCGTTCTTTGCCGCCATATAAGGGTCGAAATCATAGCTGGTATAGTTGCTCTTGACTTGATCAATTCCGTATTGTTCGATCATGCCGCCGACGTCCTGCAAAATATCGGCTCTAATAGCGGACTGCAAGCCGGCCGTATCCAGATTCATCACATTGGGAATATCGCCCGATGCCAAAGACAGATTCAGCTTCTGCTTGTATTCTTCGGGGCTCTTGGCGATCCATTTGTATTTGACTTTGATGCCAAGCTCATCCAAGTAGGCCTTCGTCCAGACGTTATCCTCCATCGTGACGCCGTCGGTCAGAGTCGTTTTCTCGAATTGGTCGCTGATCGTGCCGACAAAAGTAATCTCAATCGGCGGATCGTATTTGCCAAGAGGATCTACCGCTTCCGGGGACTGACTCTCCGTCTGGCTCGTTGCCGATGCCGACGCCGGTGCGGATGCCGTAGGGCTCGAATCGGAGGACTCGTTTTTATTGCTGCACGCCGCGATCGTGAACACCATGGCTGCCGCACTGAACATAGTAATCATCTTTTTTACGTTGTTTGCCATAATCGCCCTCCTGGTAATATACCTTTTGAACTTTAATGTAGAGGTGCACTCTCTACTACAATTGTAGAAACAACGACTTGAGCCAACAATCGGACTCTGTTGATATCGCTGGTACTTTGTTGTCCGGTTGGAATAGAAGATGCGCGCTTCGCTGGGCACGGCTAAACAAATAAAAGGCTGTCTCATAAGTGACTTATGAGCAGCCTTTGCTTTATCTCGATTAATGTTTTTGTGGGGATGTATCTCCTTCCGGTTGCTGTTGGAATCGTGAAATCGGAATGGGTAAGCTCGTAACAAGGAGATTTCACGATTCCAAAGGCAAACGCTTCGCTCCTCCAGGAGATACATCCCCCCTTTTTTTCATCATTTACGACTACACACAAAGGATCTACTTCTCTCGTCAAATCGCTAAAGCGGTCCGCAAGAACGTCATGTTCATGTGGATTGCCGGCAGGCAACGTCCGGACTTCCGCACCATCAACCGCTTCCGCTCCAAACGCATGAAGGACGTGCTCGAAGCTGTCTTCACAGCTGTCCTGAAATTTCTGGTTAAAGAGAATTACGTGAAGCTGGAGCATGACTTTGTTTACGGCACCAAGATCGAATCAAGAAGAATACGAGCAGGCCGGCCAAAATCTCGCTGAACCCGGTAAAGCATCCTCTTTAACCAATGAAAATTGGGGGCTGCCGTTCAACAATTAGAGGCTAAGCTGCAAACAAAGCCAAAGGACAAACCTCTCAAATGGCAGTTCGTGTTCTCCGCAAGGATCTGCTCCCAAGTCTCCAAAAGTATGAACATCAGCAAGAGATCCTCGGAGATCGAAATAGCCTTAGCAAAACGGATTATAGTCGGAGATTCCGGCGTTTGCTGCTTCGCAGTTTGCGGAAGTAAGCTTAGAGGTCGGATGGCTTTCGCTTGCCCATAATTTGCTCAAGAAAGCCGCAGTAGACCTAAACACGAAATGACGGCGCAGGGTTAGCACCCTTAACGCCGTCTTTTTTCAATTAGGCACCTTTTTTCTAAGTGAGCTGTTCTAAAAGTGAGCTAGAACTTACTTTTGAGACAGCCTCTTGCGCGGAATTATATAACAGACTATTTACGTTACGGCTTACGGAAGCAAGTGAGGTCCGCCGCTAACCGGGTACATTGGCAAGCTGCGGAAAGCCTCGGCGTATTTCACGCCGATGGCCATGCCGCGCAGCGACGACGCTTTCGCCATGAACTCCACGTATTCCATACCGTACAAGTGTTGGAGCCAGGCGTCCTGGCTTTCGTGACAGCGCAGCATCTTGCATTTGGTCTCAAACGTGTCGGTGATGTCGACGTACACCTCCGGTTCAAAGGAGATCGCGCCGATATTGTCCATGATGAACACATGGGGAACCTTGTCCATATGCGGATACTCCGTCTCGATCAGCCGAACGGTGACCGGGATGCGGCAATCGCTGGCGATCTCGCCGCTAATCCGATGATCCGGATGATAGTCGCTAGCGCCGTGCACGAACATCACGTCCGGATTCGCTTGGCGAATTGCGTTGATGAACGCCATTCTCGTCTCCCTATCGTGAAACAGAAATTCATCGTCGTAACCGAGCCAGATCAAGTCGGCCCCGATGATCGCAGCGGACTTCTCCGCTTCCGTCCGGCGAATGGCGGCGATCTCTTCCTTCGTATGCGTAGGAGAACCGACGTTGCCGTTGGTGGCAACCATGATTGTTACTTTGTCGCCCCTTGCCGCATATTTGGCCAACGTACCCCCGCATAAAATCTCGACATCATCGGGATGCGCCCCAACCGCTAATACTCGCATCGCAATTCCCATCCCCTCATTCGTTGTTCTCTACGACAACCTTAATCCGTTCCTGTCCCCCGGCAAAAGTGCAAGCAATCGCTTGATCCAATTGCTCATAAGGATATCGGTCGGTAATCATCGGCTCCACGTTAATCCGCTTGGCGGCAAGCAAATCGACGACACGCGACCATACCTGCGGGGCATTGGCGCTGCCGATACAGGTGATTTCCCGTAAAATGAGATCCATGACGTCGATCTCCACTTTATGCTCAGGCAAGCCGAATAGCAGAATGCGGCCCCGGTTCGCAACGAGCTTCTGGGCGAGTTGAATCGTCTCCGTCTTGCCGACGGCTTCGATCACGACATCATAGCTTTGTTCTTCAACTGCCGACAGCAAGTCCCGTTCCCTAATGTTCACGACTTCATCCGCTCCGTAAGCGCGCGCCAGCTCGAGCCGTTTCCTTCTCGACCCGGCCACCGTAACCTGCGAAGCGCCTTGAAGCTTACACAGCCTGGCGAAAAACAATCCTGTCGGACCGTCGCCGACAATGATCGCCCGTTCTCCGGCACGCAGCTGAATTTTATCCATTCCGCCCAAGCATACGTGAATCGTTTCGCATTGCGACGCCGTATCGTAGCCGACGGATTCGGGCAGCAGGTACACATTATTTTCCGAGATCACGACGTATTCCTGCCAGAAGCCCGACCGATTTAATCCGTATTCCCGGTTTTGCGCGCATTGGTGCTTGTTGCCCGTAAGGCATGCGCTACAGCGGCCGCATCCAATACTAGGATCGAGCGTACAGCGGTCTCCGATACCGACCCTCGTCACGCCCGCGCCCAATTTCACGACTTCTCCGGCCGCTTCGTGTCCAAGCGCATACGGCGGTTCAGCGAAAGAAACTTTACGTTCCATAATGTGCAAATCCGTGGCGCAAATGCCGATTGCCCGGATTTTCACCAGAACATCGAACTCGCGCAGCTCCGGCAGCGGCAGCGACGTCAGCTCGGGTACGAGCGATCCGTTCCACACCCATGCTCTCGTTTCCATTCCCGCACACCCTCTCGAATAGCGTCTACAGTGTTTTTATCTGTCGCAGCGGTATTTTTCAAGCGCTTCTTCGTTAATCTCAATGCCAAGTCCCGGTTTGTCGGTAATTTGCGCATAACCGTCCCGGACAACAATATCGCTCTGCAGCATTTCCTGACGAATCGGCGTTTCGGCGACGCAGTATTCCAACAGGCTGCCGTTCGGAATCGCAGTGATCAGATGCAGGGATGCCGCGATAACGATGCCGCTGCTCCAAGCGTGCGGAACGCAGGTCAGATGATGGGCATGGGCGAGCTGCGCGATTTTCTTCGCTTCGCTCAAGCCTCCGCAGCGGGTAACGTCGGGCTGAATAATGTCTACGCCGCCTTGCTCGATCAGCTGCCTAAACCCGTAGCGCGTCGTTTCGTTCTCGCCGCCGGCGATGCGAATTGTCGTCGTCTCGGCCAGCTTCCGATAGCCGTCGTAGTCGTCGGCAAACAGCGGCTCCTCTATCCAATACGGTTTATATTGCTCCAGCTCTTTAATGAGCGGCATGCGGGATGCGGCGTCAATCGGATGATCGTCGGACGGAATGAACCCGAGATCGAACAGCAGATCAACGTCAGGCCCTGCCGCTTCGCGAGAGGCTCTGACCAACTCTATAATTTCACGATTGCCCTGCTCGAATCCTCCCCAGCCCAGCTTGATCGCGGTATAGCCTTGCTCGACCCACTTTTTCGTCTCGTCATAGGCTTCCTCTGGCGTATACGGCATAAGCGTGCTCGCATAAGCCCGCACTTTGCCGCGCTGCGCTCCGCCGAGCAGTTTATAAATGGGCTTGTTGAGCGCTTTGCCGACAATATCCCACAACGCAATATCGATTCCGCTCATCGCATGAATGACGACGCCCCGTCTGCCGTAGAACTGACTGCCAACGTACATTTTTTCCCAAATGCGCTCCATCTCAAATGGATCTTCCCCGATGATCATCTCGCCAAGCCCTTGACATATGCGATGGGAGGAAGGCGACTCGATGATCGCTTTCACGACCCATGGCGCCGAATCCACCTCGCCGTAGCCGACAATGCCTTCATCCGTATGAACTTTAATGATAATGCCGTCCTGCGCGCTGTCGTTGTTCAACTGTACATTTTCCTTCTGACGGACAGGGATTGCTTCGACTTTTGTAATTTTCATGGGATTAGCCTCCTGGAGGACATGATTTGAGGAATAGGTTGAACCTGTACCTATACCTAATACCGATACAAGTTCAATATAATTTAACCTATGTAATATTGTCAACAATAGACTGTAGATTATCTTCAATGTACATTTATTAAAAATTAGGTTATGATTTGGAAAGAGAGTCACACGCGAGGAGATGCCCATGACCAAATTTCAGTTCAAGAGCCAAGAAACGATCCCGCTTCGTCAGAAGATCGCGACGGATATTCGCAATGCCATCATTCAAGGCGAGCTTAAACCGGGGGAAAAATTGAAGGAACAAGAAATATCCGCGCAAATGGGAATAAGCCGGGGACCTATACGAGAGGCTTTGCGTGATTTGGAGGCCATGGGGCTTGTGGTGAGCCTGCCTTATAAAGAAACCGTAGTCGCCGATGTACAGGAGCAAGAAATCGTGGATTTACTGCTGCCGATCCGACTTCAACTGGAGCTGTACTCCCTCAAATATAATCTGGCCGACATTAACGACGAGGTTTACCGCAAACTGGAGGAAATAACCGCACGAATGGAGCAGTTGGCCGCTGCCGGAGATATTGCAGGATTGGTAGAAGAGGATATTCAATTTCACGAGCTCATTTTGTTTTTGTCCAACGACTCTTCGTACGCCGCGCAAATCTGGAACGGTATCGTCAACCGAATCAGGCTGCACTTCATGAAAAATACGAGCCGTTATTCCGATCTCGCCCAAATGACCGCTGAGCACAACCAGCTTATTGAAGCGCTTCGTTCCCAAGATTTCGCCCGCATTAAAGAAGCCTGGGAGAAGCATATTCGCGACGAAGGCAGCTTGCTGTACCTGTAAAATCGGCCCCCCCCTTGATTTTGGTCTATTTGTACGATTTTCCATACAACTGTCCGCCGTTTGAGTCCGATTCGAGCTGCTTTGTACGATTTTCCATACAGATGTGCGCCGTTCGAGTCTGATTCGAGCTACTTTGTACGATTTTCCATACAAATGTGCGCTGTTCGAGTCTGATTCGAGCTTTGTACGATTTTCCATACAAATGTGCGACGTTCGAGTCCTATTCGAGCTACTTTGTACGATTTTCCATACAAATGTGCGCCGGTCGAGTCTGATTCGAGCTGCTTTGTACGATTTTTCGGACAAATGTCCGCCGATTCGTTTGAGTCTAACTCGAGCTTTGTACGATTTTCCATACAAATGTGCGACGTTCGAGTCCGATTCGAGCTACTTTGTACGATTTTCCATACAAATGTGCGCCGGTCGAGTCTGATTCGAGCTGCTTTGTACGATTTTTCGGACAAATGTCCGCCGATTCGTTTGAGTCCGGTTTGAGTTACGGTGTACGATTATTCGACTAACTTTCCCACGCGAAAGCCTCTTCGTAGGCGTAATCTCATGTGCGCAAATAGGGCTGTCCCATAAGCTAAGTTGCTTATGGACAGCCCTATTTCGCTTATCGTGGAGGTCTGAACTTTACTCTGCCACTAACCGATTAGTTAGCGAGCCCAGTTTTTCTATTTCGATGGTGACGACGTCGCCAGGCTGCAAGTAAACCCGCTGTTCCTTCGGTAGTCCCAGCACAACGCCTTCAGGAGTACCCGTTAAGATGATGTCTCCCGGAACCAAGGTTAAGTGTTGAGAGATATAGCTAACGATTTCATCGCACGGGAAAATCATATCCGCCGTGTTGGAATTCTGGCGAAGTTCGCCGTTAACTCGCGCCTTGATCGCAAGCTCGTTCGGGTTGCCGACTTCATCCGCCGTCACGAGGTAGGGGCCGATCGGACTGAACCCGTCCCCGATTTTTCCCAGCATCCATTGAGGGGTACGCAGCTGCAAGTCGCGCGCGGACAAGTCGTTGACACAGCAATAGCCGAATACGTAGTTAAGCGCTTCTTCGCGAGGAACGTATTTCGCCTGCTTGCCGATGACGATCACGAGCTCCGCCTCGTAGTCGAGTCTGGTCGTCGTGCGCGGAATCGCGATCTCGCTGCCATGAGCCGTAATGGTGTTATGGAATTTGTTAAAAAGGATCGGAAACTCCGGAATGGCGGCTTTCGTCTCTTCCGCATGCTTGCGGTAGTTTAGTCCGACGCAAATGATCTTCTTGGGTTCCGTGACGCATGGGCCGAACTGGAGATCGGATTCTTGCAGCCAGGCCGGGCTGTCATCGGATACGGACAAAACTAATTTCTCCAATTCCCCGACGGCCGAGCCTTGTTCGATAACCGACATGATAGAATCGGGAAGTTGAACCCCCGCCCCCTTCGCTGCCTCTTGCACGTCGAGGATGCCTTTTTCAGTTTTCACGCCTAGCGCCAGTTGTCCCTGTTTAACAAATGTAAGTAGTTTCATCGAATGTTGACCTCCAACTCTATTATGCGTTTTTGCCGAAGGTGACGCCGCCGTCTATGTACAGCGGAGACCCCATCATAAACTTTGACTCGTCCGACGCCAGGAACAGAGCCGCCTGAGCGACATCCTCGGGTCGTCCTAGATCCCCGCTTAGTTGGCGACTTTTCAAGGCAGCGATAGCGGCCTCCGGGTCATCGTAGGAGGTTTGCAAATAATTTTCCACAAACGGCGTCAAGATTGTTCCCGGAAGCAGCGCGTTAACGCGAATATTGTAAGACGCATAGTCGACTTGCATGGACTTGGTGAGCGCCAGCACGGCACCTTTCGTCGCCGAATAAGACGCCCGCCGGGCAAGCCCGATTTCGGCAATACAAGAGGACATGTTGATGATCGACCCGCTGCGCTGCTCCATCATAAGCGGAAGAATGTGCTTCGAAGGCAAAAAGACACCGCGGATATTTACGTTCATCACGCGATCCCACGCGTCCGACTCGATCTCGTGCAATGCGCCGACGCCGCTAATGCCGGCGTTGTTAAACAAAACATCGATTCGTCCGAACCGTTCCTTGGCGGCGCTAACCATCCCCATAACCTGGTCTTCCTTGGTCACGTCCGCGCCAATAAATACGGCTTGTCCCCCTGCCGTTTGAATTTCCGCAACCGTAGCTTCGCCCTTGACCTCATCCAGGTCGTTCACGATAACGACGGCGCCTTCCTTCGCGAATAATCGCGCTGCGCTCTGTCCTATGCCGGAACCCGATCCGGTAATCAGAGCGATCTTATTCTCCAATCTTGCCATTTCCCCTTCACTCCTTCTCTATTGCTGCTTCAGACAAACTAAGCCTTAGCGCTAACCGTTTAATCTCGACGATCGCCTTTTCCTTTCCGTCCTGCCACTTGTGCAAAGGCAAGGAGGCGCTGACTGCGGCAATCGCTTTCCCGTCCGGTCCGAGCACGGGCGCTGCGGTACAGCAAAACCCCATCACCGCTTCCTGCTCTTCCGTCGAGTATCCATGAGCTTTGACCTCGCGCAATTGAGAGGATAACGTTCCCCGCTGCGTTATTGTGTTTGGCGTCAATGCTTCAAACGGTTCCTCGCCCAGCCGCGTTAACCATCCTTCTTCCGATTCTCCTGCAAGCAAGGCCTTGCCAAGCGCGGTCGCATGGGCAGGAAACCGCATGCCGGGCTCGGAGACAAGCCTCACGCGAGACGGGGCCTCGACCTTCTCAAGATAAAGCACGCTGCCCCCATCCAATTTTGCAAGCTGAATCGTTTCATTTAGCAGGTCGCGCGTTTTCGCCGCCTCTTCCCGAAATCGCGCCGCCAAATCATACTGGCCCAAGTACGCACTGCCGAGATGCCCTAATGTGGAACCAAGCGCATAGGTACCGTCCTCCCGCTTGCCGATCCATTCCAACTCCTCAAGCGTGGCCAGCAAAGTAAACATCGAGCTCTTGTTAATGCCGAGACGAGCGGACAAATCCATTAGCCTCAACTTGTGAGGCTCTCTGGCAATAAGATTGAGGATATAGTGCGCTTTCTCGATCGCCGGCGCCCAGTACTTTTTCTCGTTCATCAAGTGACACCTTCGTTTAGTTCAATATACAAAACCAAGTTTATTACAATAAGTAAACATTACTGCAAACACGGCCATGCCGTCAATATGAAAATGACCCTACCCGTTATCTTCCCGGATTCGCAAAGATTCGCTAAAAAGTATGTTACAATCCCATGACAGGAGCAACTTTACGGCTTGTTTTGCGTTCATTATTCGACAAGAAATTCTGATGTCTGCGGATATCTAGAGACAACAAGAGAGGTGCCAGGAAAAAGAGATGAGAGATTTAGGAGTAGAGACCAACCAAACTGTGCCTGCCAACACTTACAAAGAGAGATCGTCCAAGCGCAAGCATAAGGGCGCAGCGTTCTTCTTCGTCATATTGTGGATCGCCTTGATCGCAGGGGGCGTCTATGGAACGAAATGGTATTCCGACCGGATCCAGCAGCAGGTGTCCGCCAAGCTGGAACACCAGACGGCCGCGCAGATCGCGACGATGCAGCAGGATTACGAAGGACGGATCGCCAAGCTGGAAACCGGTTTTCAAGAGCAAATGAAGCAGTTGGAAAGCCAAGTGCAGACGCTGAACGAACTGCTCACCTTTGCCAAAGACAACGCAGATACGAAAACCGACAACAGCAACAAGCTGTATACGCAGCTGGCAGAAGTGAAAAAGCAGCTGAATGAGCTGAAAAAAAGCTTGGACGTGCTGAAATGAGCGCCTCGTCGATCCGTACTATGAACCGGACGCTGCTCCTGGCGGCCGCTCCTTTCATCGGATTGTTGGCGTGGATGCTCGTATCGAACGTCGAGCTTACGCTTTCGGGCTCCGCCTATCCGGCGCATGAAATGCAACCGATTGATCTGAACGTCGGCTCGGAATCGGTCCGGGGCGGCTTGAGTGCGGCCGAGAGCCTGGCGCAAGGCACCGGGCATTCGATCAAAAAGCAGATTTCGCTTTACAACAAAACGAACGACGATATGAATCAGATCGCCGCCATCGCTTCGAAGCAAGCCGCCAGACCTCATCAAATTTACGACAAGCGCATTACAAGCAAGCTGGGCAAGCCTTCGAATACGATGAATTCGGACAAGCTTACGGCGCAACTGTTTGATTTGAAAGCCGACAACTTCCGCGGCTACGCGTTGAAAATCAAGCTGAAAAAGGGCGACGCCATGAAGCTTGTGCTTGGCAAGGATGAGAACGGAGGAGCGGAAACGACGCTGGAGGCGGTAAAACGTTATAAAGCCGCCATCGGAATCAATGGCGGCGGTTTTGCGGACGGTGGCGGGAAGCGGTATCCGCTAAGCACGACGATCGTCGACGGCGAGTACGTGAGCGGCTTCCAGCCGACGTTTAAGGATTTGTTTTTTGTCGGCATGAGCGAGAGCAACAAGCTGATCGGCGGCAAATTCACGAGCAAGTCGCAGCTCGACTCCGCAAATCCGAAGTTCGGCGCATCCTTCGTGCCGATTCTGCTGCAGAACGGGCGAATGACGGAAATTCCGCTCAAGTGGCAGACAAGCCCGAAGCGCGCGCCCCGAACCGTTATCGCCAACTACAAGGATGATCAGCTGTTGTTCCTGGTCGTTGACGGCTATAACGAAAAAGGCAGCTCCGGGGCGACGCTAATGGAGATGCAAATTTTGCTGAAGCGCTACGGAGCGATCAACGGCTACAATCTCGACGGCGGCGGCTCCACCTCGCTCGTCTGGAACGGCCGCGTCGTCAACAATCCTTCCGACGGTCAGCTTCGCAAGCTTCCGACGAACTTTTTGTTTTTCAGTTAAGCCAGGGCGTGTATGCATACCACGAGGGGCAGCAGGGGGCGAAAAGGCGGTGAAAGATGCCCCTGAGCGGGTTTGCATACACGCCCTAGGAACGGTTTACAAGAGCCGCGCCGATCGCGCCGGCTTCCTTGCCCAGTGTCGGGCTGACAAAGCGAACGCCGTTCCGCATCGAGGCGAGGCCCCGATCGGCAATCGCTTCATGCATCGGATCCAGCAGCGGCGCTCCAATGTTCGCGGCGCCTCCGCCGATGACGATCACTTCCGGATTCATCACATGGATGATGCTGACCATACCGTTGCCGAGCGCCAGCCCGGCTTCGCGCAGCACCTGAATCGACAGTTGGTCGCCTTCCGCCGCCGCTTCCGCAACGTGGCGGGAGGTCAGCGTCTCCTCTCCGGCTTTGGCCAGCAGCAGCCCGGCTTGCTCCGGGTTGTCGGCCGCTCGTTGAGCGGCGCTTCTTGCGATCGCTGTTCCTGATGCATACAGCTCCAGACAGCCGACGTTGCCGCAGGCGCAGCGGGGGCCGTTCATGTCAACGGTTATGTGTCCCAATTCTCCCGCGCTGTTATCTCTCCCCCGAACGAGTTGACCTCCGCTGACGATACCGGCGCCGATACCGGTCGAGACAGTCACGTATACGCAGTTCTTCGTGCCTTGCCCCGCTCCGACAGCCCATTCTCCGTAAGCGGCCGCATTCGCATCGTTTTCCAGATTAACAGGCACGCCAAAATCCTGCTCCAGTCTACGTCCGAGCGGAACGTCGTTCCAGTCCAGATTGGATGCGCGGGTGACGATACCCTCCTCCGCGTTTAACGTTCCAGCCGTCGCCACGCCGATACTAACCAATTGCAGCTCCGGAGTCAGGCTGTCCCTAATCAGGCCGATCATCCGTCCGATAACGGCATCCGCGCCTTCCTTCGCCAGCGTAGCAGTTTCCGCGCGACGAACGACTTCCCCCTGCTCGTTAAGAATAACGGCGAGAATTTTCGTGCCGCCCAGATCGATGCCGACATACACTTTGTTGTTCATGATTAAGAACCTCCACCAGAATTATTCAATAGAGTTGAATGAAAAATCTGCTCCAGCATCAGCGTCGCCGAGCCAAGCAGCGGGCCCTTCTCTCCGAAGGCGGAAGGAAGCAACCGATCCGGCGTAAACTTGAGCGGGAACCTCAGCCGCTCCAGCTCTGAACGCAGCTTCAACGACAGCTTGGGCGAGCGATTCGTCCAGCCTTCGATGACGATCACTTCCGGACTAATAAATTGCACGATGCTCGCCAGCGTCAATCTCGCCGCTTCTGCGACCTGCTCGAACACCGGCTCCAGCCAAGCTTCCCCGGATTCGTATCTGGCTAACACCTCATCGAAGTCGTGCGGCGGTTTCTGTCCGAGTTTCTCCGCGTACGAGCGGCATCTGTTCAGCAGAAAAGAGCTGGCCAGCAGCGTTTCCACACATCCTCGTTGCCCGCAGTTGCACATCTCTCCATTCGGATCGATCGAGATATGGCCGATCTCCCCGGCGGCCCCGCCGAAGCCGGAATGGATCCGGGAATCGATCACGATGCCTGCGCCGATCCCTTCGTTCATCGTCACGTACACGAGATTCCCTCTGCCCTTCCCGGCTCCCGAATAATGCTCTGCGAACGCCGCCGCGTTGGAATCGTTCACGATCTTGATCGGAACGTCGGGAAAAAACGCCGAAACCTGCTTTTTCAACTTGAAATCGTTCAGCTTAAGCGTACTGGAATACAGCACGCTCCCCGCGTTCTCGTCGATGATGCCCGGCGCGGCGATGCCGATTCCTTTAATCAAGCCGGTCTTCAGAGCGTCCGCCCGATTCACGCATTCGTTAAGGGCCGTATGTATCTGCTCCGCGAGCGAATCGTTGCCGATGGCGATTTCGGACTTGAATTCGGCGATGCATTCGCCGTGTAAATTCAACACCGCGCAAATCAAATCCCTGTTGCCAATCGAGATGCCGATTACATAACCGCCGTCCTTGCTGATCTGCAACGAGATCGCCTTGCGCCCGGCTCCTGCGGAAGGCTTGGCGCCGATCTCCTCCACAAGACCCTGCCCGATTAACTCCTCGACCAGCGCCGATACGGTTGCGGGACTCAGCTTCGTAGCCCTCTTCAGCTCGGCGCGGGACATTCTCCCTTCCCGATGCAGCAGATTCAAGATCGTCGCCGTGTTCAGCTCTTTCATTAGCTTGAGGTTGCCTTTCACATGCACGATAACCGAACCTCCCCGCCTCTGATCGATTAGTGTTACGGTCGTATCCTTGACTCAACCTATATTTTAGCATAGGTTTTCAATTAATTCATTCAATGAACGAATTAATTTCATCCCCGTTACCGTACTCTTCCGTCAAGCGCATTAAAGAGGATGTCCCCTGAACAAGCTTTGGAACACCCTCAAATAACAAAGGAATGGACGCTAGGGCGTGAATGCATACTCCGAGGACATACACGCCCTAGGTAATCAAACGCCCGTGCGACGTTTTTGGTTGTTTTGCACCTTGTGAATTTGCGTTTTCATCTTTTTCGTATCCGTCGAAAACGCGCCTTTGCCGTTAGCGCCAGCCTGGCGCCCCTGCTTCTTGCGTTCAAGAATGCGTTTGATCGCTTCGGCCTGGCTTAGTTTTTTCTCGGCTTCTCCGTGCTGTCCCTCGACGGCCGGATTCGTATTCTTATCTGTCATTTTCGCACCTCACGCTCGTATTACTGTCCATTTTATCCGTATTCGGCTCGTTTTCTTCAACCGGGGTTTGGGCTTCTAAGGCTTTTTTCTTGGCAATTTTCTTCTTGATCAGGAGAAAAACAACGATCAGCGGAATCGCAATCGCGGCGATATAGAGGGAGACATCCTTTACCATACCTTCTGCTGCGCGACCGTAGCTATAGAACAGCAAACCGACGGCATAGAACTTGACCGCTCGTCCGAACGCCGCGTACACCAACAGCCTCCACAGTGGAAAATTCAAGGCTCCGGACAAGATCGTAAACACCTTGAACGGAATCGGTGTGAAAGAACCAACCAAGATTGCTGCTTCTCCGCTCTTCTGGAACATCCGAGTAGCAGCGTCGACCCATGACTTTTTCAAAAACTTCTGCAAGACGGAGTGCCCCAGCAGTTTGCCTATCAGAAAGCCGATCGGCGTCCCCAACAAACAAGCCACATAGCCGGCCGTCGCAAGCCAAAGTGCGTTGGAGGGCTGAAGCAAACTTAAAGGCACTTGCAGGAAAAAAGCAGGAATCGGAAAAAAGATCGCGTCGGCGAAAGAATGTATAAATAATCCCCAGATGCCAAATTGCATGAGTGTGTCGATTAAATTCTGAAGCATAAACGGCTCCTATCCGAACGATCTCTAGTTATTGGTCGATGCCTTCGGTCCCCCTTAACGATATATAAGCTGAGCAGTACCGGTTCATTGTACCTACACTCCGTCTTACCTCTAGTTCAACCTATATAGAAATACTAAACCTATATTATTATATACTCAATTTGTTCAGGTCGAGTTCCAAATCCGACTTAAGACTAGTTTTTTTCTTTGTAATTTTACATATAACGGCTAAACGCAAGCCGTCTCTGTCATAATAAATCGACTTTTAGCGTTATTTAGAATAATTATAAAATAGTATTGATTATTCTTATATAACCGTTATTATTATATTTAGATTAATTCTAAACTAGGAGTGATCGTTGATGAGTACGCCTAACAACAGACTGACGACAAGCTGGGGAGCTCCCGTAGGGGACAATCAGAATTCTCTGACCGCCGGAGCGCGAGGACCGACGCTGATTCAAGACGTACATCTTCTCGAGAAGCTCGCTCATTTCAACAGAGAACGCGTGCCTGAGCGCGTCGTCCATGCCAAAGGCGCCGGGGCGCACGGTTATTTCGAGGTCACGAACGATCTGTCTGCACACACGAAAGCCTCCTTCCTGTCGGAAGTCGGCAAGCGCACTCCGATGTTTATCCGCTTCTCCACCGTTGCCGGCGAACTCGGTTCAGCCGATACGGTGCGCGATCCGCGCGGTTTTGCGGTCAAGTTTTATACGGAGGAAGGCAACTACGACCTTGTCGGCAACAATACCCCCGTGTTTTTCATTCGCGACGCGATTAAATTCCCGGACTTTATTCATACGCAAAAACGCCATCCGCAGACTCATCTGAAAAATCCGAACGCCGTATGGGATTTCTGGTCGCTCTCGCCCGAGTCGCTGCACCAGGTCACGATTCTGATGTCCGACCGCGGCATTCCGGCGACCCTCCGGCATATGCACGGCTTCGGCAGCCATACGTTCAAATGGGTCAACGCAGAGGGCGAAGCGGTATGGGTGAAATATCACTTCAAGACGAATCAAGGCATCAAAAACCTGGACGTCGATCTTGCGGCCAAGCTGGCCGGCGAAAATCCCGATTACCACACCGAGGATCTGTTTAACGCCATCGCGGCGGGCGATTTCCCTTCGTGGACGCTCTACGTGCAAATCATGCCGGTTGAAGATGCGAACACGTACCGTTTCGATCCGTTCGATGTGACGAAGGTGTGGTCGCAGAAGGATTATCCGCTGATCGAGGTCGGACAGATGGTGCTGAACCGGAATCCGGAAAATTATTTTGCCGAAGTCGAACAGGCGACGTTCTCTCCGGGTTCGTTCGTGCCGGGTATCGAGGCTTCGCCGGACAAAATGCTGCAAGGCCGCTTGTTCGCCTATTCCGACGCCCATCGCTACCGCGTCGGCCCGAATCATAATACGCTGCCGATCAATCGTCCGCAGTCGGAAGTGAACCACTATCAGCGCGACGGCGCGATGCGTGCGGACGGCAACGGCGGCGGCTCAGTGTACTACGAGCCGAACAGCTTCGGCGGACCGTCGCAATCGCCGCAGCACAAAATCGCCGCCTACGAAGTGTCCGGCAGCGCCGACAGCGTCGCTTACGACCACGTCGACCACTACACGCAAGCGGGCGATCTGTACCGTCTGATGAGCGAAGAAGAACGAGCACGCCTCGTCCGCAACATCGTCGGCGCGATGAAGCCGGTCGAGAAGGACGAGATCAAGCTGCGCCAGATCGCCCACTTCTACAAGGCCGATCCGGAGTACGGAGAGCGCGTTGCCGAAGGGCTGGGATTGGCGGCTTCTCACGGCGTATAAGCACGAAAGAGGCTGCCCCATAAGTAAAAAAGTCGTACAAAAAGATAATCGATAGAGAATGTTCTTGATCGATTATCTTGTACGACCTTACTTATGGGCCAGCCTCTTCTATACGTTATTGCCTAAGAGCTTTCCTGTTTCTTAGCGCTTGCACAATCAAACTTAGGATAATTAGAACCACTCCGGCTTCAATCGCATGGTCCGCGACGTTAAGAATACCGCCCGAACGGACGATAAAATCGGTCACCTGGCCGAACAGCAGCCGATCGATTCCATTGCCGATCGCTCCTCCCGCAAGAAACCCCAATGCGCAATCGAACAGAACTCCCTTCTCTTCGCTGCGCTTGCGGTAATACAGCACGCCTAGCACGAACAAGACGGCAATTACACCGAAGAGTCTGCCATAGCCTTGAAGCAAGCTTCCGGCCATGCCGCTGTTTTCGAAGCGAGACAGCTCCACGCTCCCCAGCATCATCGTCTCCCCGACGTCTAGATGAACTCTAATCCACATTTTACTGAGCTGATCGGCTGCCGCGACGAGTATTGCAATGATGTAAAACGGCATCTCTGACCTTCTCCCTGTTTACGGCGATTGCCGTTTTCCCCAGTATAGCCTACTTCGACAAGAGAGGGCCACTTCATCGGTCCCTTGCCTAACTTCCCAACAACTCATCGTCCGTTCAGTTTTAGGTCAGACGCTGCCACTTGGCCCACATTTCCGGCGGATTCAGTTCGTAGATGCCGTCTTCCCGGTACATGAACTGATGCATAATAAACTCCCGGCGAATTGTCGCGAAGTCCTCGTGGTACCCCTTGATGAACTCGTTGATCTCTTTCTCCGTATACTTCCTGCCGCTCTCCAGGCGCGTGACGATCTGCTCCAGCACGATCAGCTTTTTCTTAAGCTGTGCGGGCACATGCTTCAGGCGGCCTTCCTTCGTAAAAAAATTGTTGAGCACCGATTGGCGCATTTTCTCCAACGTTTCTTCCATGTCCTCTTCCCCCTCCTCGTTGGCGTCTGCCCCCCGATAGATCAAACCGAGCGCGGCTTCGGCGTTGCTCTTCAAGAAATAATCGTTCAGCGAAAAATAAATCGTATTCTTGTCGCGGCGCTCGTTGATCAGACTCGCCTCCCGCAGCTTCGCCGCATGGTGCGTAATCGTCGCCGGCGTCACCGCCAGCTTCTCCGCCAGCGTCTGCCCGTTCCTCTCCCCGCCGGCCAGCAAAATTAACATGCGGATTCGGGTCGGATCGGCCAGCGCTTTGTGATAGGCGACGACTTTGTCCAGTTGCATGTTTTCCCCTCCTTTTTCTAACATTTAATAATAATCTAATTAGATAATTGTTAAATTGAATTGTAATCGTTGGAAATGAGGATGTCAATAGCAAGTGGGGGCGCAGGCTGGAGGTGCGACATACGCGATTCGATGTGATGCGAGCAGGGGAGCTACCGTCTACCTCAAACATTTGCAAATAAGACGGATTCCCCGCTTTATTTCCGACTGCCAGGCAGATTCGGCACAATTAAAACGGATTTCCCGCTTTATTTTCGAAAAATCGGCCCTTCGCGAATTTAAGGCGGGCAATCCGGCTTATTTTCCTCATAATGGACGAAATCTCACATTTAAGGCGGATTTTCCGTCTTAGCGCTACCGGCGTCTCCGGTTGGAAGGCAACAAGTACAGACACAGCAGCAATTAGCGGAAAAAACTGCCGATCACCGAAGAGACCGAAGCCGCTTGAGTGCTAAAAAGAAAAACAGCGACGGCTAATTGCCATCGCTGTGCTCGTACCTGTCGTCGAAATCGCCGAAGGCTTGCTCGCTGGCGATATTCTGAATTTCCTCCGCCCCGATCGCGATGTACCCGTAGCCGTCCTCCGCATTTTTACGCAAGGCCTTCATCTTCATATATTTGGGGCTTGCTTCTCCGTTCTCGTCGTCATAGACGAGCAGAATGCCGTCCGTCTTGCGCAGCAGCAGGTCGTCACGGGCCTGGAACTGCCAAGCTCCGCTGAACGGCTGTTTACTGACGGAGCCGTAATAATCAATGCGGTTCACAATGCTGCGGTAATACTCCTGCTTGTCTTCCTTCCACTTCTCCTCTTGTCCGGCGAACGCGGTCAGAATCGAGATTTTCAGGTCCGGATATTGCGCCTTCAGCTCCAGCGCCGTCTCGCAGGCCCACAGGTCGACGCCGTACTGGCCGGGGGTAATGATCCATTCCAGCCCCTCCTCCAGCAGAGGAACCAGCTTGGCCTCGATCGCTCGGCGAATATAGGGAATTCCCTTATGCTTCTGGTCGAAAACGCCCAGCTCGTGCGCGCGGTATCCGGTAATCAACAGGTTTTTCATTCGATCTCCTTGGCGATGCAGTCGTTGCAATCAGTGTAGCAGATTTTGCTCCCGACCGCCTCTATACGACCGTAACCGACACTGTAAAATTCACTCCCGCGCCGGACGTCTTCATGATCCTCAGTATGTGCGTGACAGGGTCGAACGTATAATCCGTGCCCGGGGTCAATGTCGCGCCATTGATTTTAACGCTCGCCAGATCCGAAGCTCCCGTGTACACATCCAGCTCCTCGAAAGATCGATTGAAGCCCATCGTCAGCGTGCGGGCTCCTGCGTTCCAACCGATGGAAGTCACCTTGATATCCTGATAGTCGTGCCGCGTATCCGTCCCGATCAGCAGCGGGTAAACGCCTCCGTACCTTTGCTCGAGGTCGTCGAACAGAAGCTCGCCCCACGCCTGCGCCTCGCCCATCCCCGCGTAACCAAGCTCGTTCCGAATGACGAGCGCGTCGTTCGTATCCCACTGCGGAAGCTGAAGGAAATGGCTCAATGCATTCAATGCCTTCGGACTTTGCTTGTCGCTGTAGGCCAAGTAGGTTTTGGTCGTATAGTAGCCCTTGTTGTTGTTGACGTTGATATCTTGTAAATGGGTTTCGTACTCCAGCGCTTTCGGATCGCTTGGTCCCTTAAACTTCCGGATGCCGTATATCGCGTTGCCGAGCCCGTCGTTATCCCCCGCAAAAAAGCCGGTCGCCGCCGAAGGAAGCTTGTCGTACACATATTGCGCCAGCTGTGCATAGGTTTTCCCGGACACCGTCGTCGTGGAATCGACATCGGCCATCACCGACAAAGCGTACAAAATCGGCCCGAGCTCTCCGTAAAACAAAGACCCGTTCGTCACGTCTGAGAACGACGACCAAGCGTGATTCGGATAATCGTTCATATTTTTGTAGAGGATGGCCAATGCGTCGTTCAAGATGGCTCTTGCATCGGTATCCGCCGGATGATCGGCGCTCCAAGCGGCCAGTCCCATGACCGGATAGCCGTAATTCATCAGCCTGCCGAACAAGTAGTTGTCGTACTTGGAAGAATTGTAGACTGTCGGCTCATAGCTGTCCGCCGTCCCTCCGAGCATATGAGCGCCGAATCGGATCTTTTCCAAATACTCGCTCCACTTCGTCCCCTGCGTCAACGTCCCGCTATATTTGAAGTAAGAGCTGCCGTTCGACTGCAGAATGCCCTCAAACCGGCTCGAATTGTTCTTGGCGAGATCCTCTCCTCTGACGAAGCCTTGGCCGTCGTCGTAGAGCAGCCAAGCCTGGCTCCCCCATTGCTTCACGGAGTCGAAAAAGGTCGGAGTTCCGATGCCGTCGTCATTCACAGCTTTCACGATCAGCCTTGGATTCGTTACCGAACCGCTCGTCGGCACGATCGAGCCTTCTACTTCGGCTACGCCCCCGTGAATCGTCACTTTGAAGGAGACGCGCACCCGATTTTCTTCTTTGGAAAATTCCACGATCATCGCATTGGTTGCCGGATCAAAGGTGACCGACCTCGTCGTCGGAGCCGTCAGCTCGATTGGCGTCAGCCCATCGTAGCCGTATGCGAACCGAAGCGCTCCAAGCGGCTCGGCCCCATACGTGCTCTCCTTGAACGTAATTCTCGGAACGCTCAGATCGCCCGTGACGAGATAGATACCGTTATCGAATTTGAACTGTGGGTCCACGAAGACGCTCTGCCCCTGTCCGTATCGAAAATCCGCCCAACGATGCGTCGCCAGCCCTCTCGGCATGCTCTCTTTTACAAAATCGGCCAGATTTTGCGTCGTTGCGAGCGCATAGGTTTGGGGCAGCTTCTTCAACGCCAGCAGCATCTCCGCGGAATCGGTGCTCCACCGCATGCTGCTCTCGATGTACCCTCTCGTCTCCGTATTGCGGTATTCCCCCAATTGCGGATCGTAGTAGATCCGTTGGCCTCTTTCTTGCGGCTTGACCAGATAGCTGGAGACGTTTCGCACGTCGATTGCGTTGGACCTTGCAATCGTATTGCCGGCGGCGTCGCACACATCGACGATATAGACGTAAGACTTCTCGGCCTCCAGCGAGCTGGTATAAGTAAGCGCATTCAAATTTGTGATCGTGGCGTCCAGGTAATAAGGATGCATCTGCGGCAGGTATTGAAAGTTTTTGCTCCAGTCTCCCCCGGAGTACGTTCGCAATTGCGGATAGGTTTTCGGAAATTTGTAAATTTTGTACGAGCCGAACCCGCTTCCCGCATATTTGGCCCAGCTCAATGCGACTTGATTGGAAGACGGAGCGCCTGCGGCCAAAGAAAATGAAGGGTAAGGCACGACGTTGACGTCGAACCAAATCCCGAGATTGTTCAGGAACGTTCCGTCCTCCTTAACCGGGCGCAAGTATACACGGCTTGTGCCGATCTCCTCCTGTCCCGTGAAGCTGAACCCGAATCTGCCCGTGCCTCCCGTCGCAATCCCCGAATAGTTTGGAGCTGCGGGACGGCTGTATTTCAACCATTTGTCGTATCCGGTAAAAATCGAGCCCGTTTCCTGCGAATACGAGCTATCGGTATTAGCCAATACCACTTCGTGTGTCGGCCAGCCGAACAGCCACGTATCGCTGCCCGTGTTTTTCAAGTCGACCCAGAAGGTACCCGTCTCGCCGGGATGCACGGTTACGGAGGATGCGCTTTCCCCCACGTATTGAGCGCTGAAGCCCGCATAGGCCGGAGCGCTGGCCAGGAAGACGGAAAGCAGGCTTGCCGCGAAGACAATCGACTTCTTTTTCATGTGTAAACGCCTCCAAATTAGGGATTAAAATCGAATTGGGGAAGGAAGGCTGTACCATAAGCGAAGTTGCTTAAGATAATCGATAAAAAAGAAGGTGTATATACCTCCCGTAGACTGCCTCATACGCTCCTGAAATCACCCTGTGACGGGTTTACCTATTCAGATTTCAGGAGCGTATAGCATCGGAGGGAGGTATATATACCTTGCACCATTATCATCGATTACCTTTCTAAGCTACTTGACATGCTTATGGGAAAGCCCCGCCTATCGATTACTTCGCAGCGGCCAAGAAAGCGTCCGCCTGCTTCTGGAACTCGACGATCACTTTGTCCAAACCGGCTTTCTTCAGCTCCGCGCCATACTCGGGAACCGCGGTTTCCGGGTCCAGCACGCCAGCCGTAATGCCGTACTTGTACTTGTTCTCGATCGTGCTCATCGCGGCCAGCTCGGTTTTAACCGGCGTCTGGTCGAAGTTAAAGCCCATAATTGGACTGAACAGCTTCGTATTCTTATCGAAATCTTGCAGCTGCTGCATGAAATCGGGCGCGTCGGAAGCTTTCGGCTTCAGGAACTTCGGATTTTGCCACATCCACTCCGGTGGAGCATAACCGATCTTGGCGGCATCCGCGCCTTCCGGAACTACAATCGCCCCGTCCTTGACGTCGTAATGCGTTCCCTTGATCCCGTTCGTCATCATATCGTAGTTGTCTTCGCTCTGCTGTATCCAGTTCAGGAACAGAATCGCCCGGTCGATATTTTTGGAGGTCGCTGCGACGCTCTGGAAGTTCCAAGTCGTCGTAGGCATATAGGGTTCCGTCGTTAGCGGAATGCTCACGAACTCGACCTGCGCGCCGTCCACCGCGATATTGCGGGCGTAGTTATTGTACTCGTATACGTCTCCTCCGCCGATGGCGGCTTTGCCGGAATTAAAATCCGCGCGGATGTCGCGCCCGACCATCACGTCCTTATCGATATATCCCTTCTCGTAGAGCATCCGGCTAAATCGTGCGTCCTCCATCGTTTGAGGACGATCGTACTTTGCTTCCGCCTTCAGCGTTGCGTAGTTGAACACGATGCCGTCGGAGGCGGTGCTTTGCACCGGCTCTCCCCGCAGAAACCCGGCCGGAGGCTCGTTGAATACGATCATCTCCGGATTGTTCGTCTTGACGGCTTCGGCGTACGCGAGCAGGTCGTCCATCGTCTTCACTTCGGGCAAGCCGTATTTCTCGCGCAGATCTTTGCGCAGCGTCGCCGTATAATACCCTTTTGTCGTGCCCAGAGCGCCGGCCGGAACGCCGTATTTCTTGCCGTTCACCGTGACCGGGGGCCAGTATTTCTCGTCCAGCGCCGCAATGATGGCCTGTCCGTTTTTGGCAAGCGCCTCGTCGAGCGGCGCGATCGAATTCGACTTGACGAACGTGCCCAGAAGGTTCGGATCGGTCCACATGATGTCTACCTGATCGCCGGTAGCCAGCATGATGGGCAGCTTCTGGAAATAATCTCCCCACGGGATATACTGGTATTTTAATTTTACGTTAACTCCGTCTTCCGCCAATTTCTTCTCCAATGCCGCTGTAACCGCGTCCTGATCCGGCTGCGGATCGCCCGGGTAGACGATATTCAAGGTCACGACCGGCAGCGCCTCCGAGCTTGGCGCCGACTCGCTTGCCTGGGCCGACGGCGCGACGGTTCCGCTAGGAGACGCCGTGCCCTCCTTATTGGATGAACCGCACGCGCTTACCAATGCGGCCAGCAGTACGCTGGACAGAACGACTCCAGACCATTTTCCAAACGAAATACGCATACAACGTCCTCCTCTTATTGAACAACCTCTTTAAGCAACATTCCATGAACAAGGGTTGCGAATCTCGCGGTAGACGCCGCGGATTTCGCTATCCCTTAACGCCTCCCACCGTCAGCCCTTTAACGAAATAGCGCTGCAGGAACGGGTAGAGCAAAATAATCGGCCCGATCGTCAACACCGTCGTCGCCATTTTCACGCCTTCCTTGGGGATGGCTGCTGCGGCGATCGACGAGTTGGAGGAGCTTGACGCCGCATACGTGATATTGGACGTGATGGCCCGGATCAGCAATTGCAGCGGGTATAGTTCCCTGTCGCTGACGAGCATAAGCCCGAGCCACCAATCGTTCCAGTAGCTGATCGCATAGAACAGACAGATCGTGGCGATTCCCGGCAGCGCCAAGGGCAGCGCGATCCGGAACAACAGCTGGACTTCGTTGGCTCCGTCGATTTTGGCGGCTTCGAAAATCGAGTTGTCGATCGTCGAGATGAAGCTCCTCATGATCAGCAAGTTAAACGCATTAATGGCATACGGCAAAATCAAGGCAAGCAAATGATCGTACAAGTGCAAATACTTCGTCGTGACGATGTACCACGGAACGAGGCCGCCGTTGAACAGCATCGTGAAATAGACGAGGAACGAGATCGGTCCCGCCATCTTCCATTCCTTCCGGGACAAAGCGAACGCCATCATCGTCGTCAGCAGCATGCTGAACAAAGTGCCGGCTACGGTGACGATCGTCGTCACCTGGTACGCGTCCAAAATGGCGGAACCTCTGCCCAGCACGAACCTGTATGCTTCCAGCGTCAATTCGTGGGGGAACAGATCGAATCCGTTCGCCCGAAGATAGCGCTCGTCGGTCAGCGACGTAGAGACGATGGTCATGAACGGGATAATCGCGGCGATGACGAACAAGAGCAAATAAACGTAGGCGAATCCTGAAACGATTTTGTCGCCGGGCGATCGGTGCTTCATCGGTTGACTCCTTTCCGGATTCTTGTTCTAGAACAGCGCGGAATCCTTGTCGCGCCTTCGTACGGCAGCGTTGACCGCGAAGACGAGAACGAAGCCGACGACCGATTGCAGCAAGCCTGTCGCTGAGGACATCCCGACGTCGTTCAAAGTGCGCAGCGCGCGATACACGTAAGTATCGATAACGTCGGTCGTCGAGAACAGCAGGCTGTTATCGCCTACGAGTCCGTAAATCATGCCGAAATCTCCGTAGAAAATCCGACCGACCGCAAGCAGCAGCAAAATGATGATCGTCTTGGAAATGCCGGGCACGGTAATGTGCCACATTTGCCTTAGCTTGCTCGCGCCGTCCAAAGCCGCCGATTCGTATTGCTCCTGGTCGATTCCCGCGATGGCCGCAAGATAGATGATGCTGTTGAACCCGACCGTCTTCCAGGAATACAGCACGACCAGAATGCCCGGCCACAATTCGGCGCGATTGTACCAGCCGACCGGATCGATTCCCAAGCCCTTCAGCCAACCGTTCAGGATGCCGTAGTCCGTGTTCAGGAAGTTGTAAGCGAACACGGCGACGATAATCCAGGAAATGAAATTCGGCAAAATAATAAGCGATTGGGAAATCTTCTTGAATAAAGCAAAGCGGATCTCGTTCACCAGAAGCGCGGTCAGTACGGCCAGGAACGTTCCGATCCCGATAAACAAGGCGTTCAGAAACAACGTATTGAAGATCGCTTTCAGCACCGAGGCCGTGTCGACCGTCAGAAACCTGAAATTGTCCAAGCCGTTAAATGGACTTCCGAAGATGCCAAGGTCCATTCGGTACTCCTTAAACGCCACGACGACCCCGGCCATCGGCCAATAACAAAAGAGCAGGAAATAAACAAGTCCGGGCAAAGCCAATACGTACAAAAAACGGTTTTTGACGAGATCGGCCGATATAAAGCGTGCGGCTCTCCTCAAGATGCTCACCCCCTTCTCCTTGCCACGCCTCTCGGCTTACGGTCTCCAATTTAGCGCTTACATCGGTGGACCGACAAGTTTGAATAAGCAACTTTGCTTTTATTCGCTGAGGTTCAAGCCTTTGAAAAAGCGCCTGCGGCGCGTATCGCAGCTTTTCAAACGTTCGCGCCGCTGAATGCTAACGGACCGGATGCGGCGCCGCGCCTTATATTTGTTTGCGATACTCGGTTGGAGCCAAGCCCGTATGCTTCTTGTACCAGGTGACGAAGTACGAGGCGTTGAGAAAGCCAACCTTCTCTCCCACTTCCTTCGCCGTCAGCTTCGAATCCGCCAATAATTCGTTCGCCTTGCGAATCCGCATCTCGGTCACGTATTCCAGGAACGTCCGATTAAACATCTCCTTAAACAGTCTGCCGAAATAAATTCCGTTGTAATGAAACCGTTCGGCTACCAGTTCGATCGAAAGCTCAGGATTGCCGTATTGCTCCTCCAGGAAAGAAGCGATGTCTTCGGCGAGCCCCGACTTCGGATGCTTCTTGCTCGTCACAGCCGCCCGGATCGCCGTCCTCGCGTACCCCGCGAACCATTCCTCGATCCGCTGTAAAGACTCCATCTTCTCCAGTTCCTCCAGCGCTCCGAGATAACTGCCCGAAGCAGTCGAAGCGGTCGAGTTCGGAGCGGCCGCGGAGAGCAGCGAGAACAGCAGGTACCGCACGGCGGACCGGATCATCGGATAGGACGCGCGTCTAAGCTCGCTGAAGAAATCCGCCGCGGCCGCTTCCGCTTTCTCTTCCTTCCCAATTTTTATCGTCTCCAGCAGCGCCTTCTGCTTGGCGTGCGGGTATTCGAATTCGGAATCAAGCTTGGACACAATCTCCTCATAGAAGAGAATTTTCCCTTCCCCGTGGACAAGCCTGTACAAGGCGGTTTCCTTCGCGCTCAAATAAGCGTCGCCGAGCTCGTGTCCGCTGCGAACCGGCTGGCCGATGGCGATCGTCAGCGTCACGCCGTAATCCTGCGCCACTTCTCGCTGCAAGTCGCTCAGCGCTTCTAAGGACGCGCTCTGCGACGTCCCGTCTTCTCCGATGAGCAGAACGATTTCCTTGTCGACCTTAACGACGTCGCAAGCGATTCTGCTCTTCAAATAACGCTCCGCGAAGTCGGACAGAACGGCACGGACCGTATGATCGAGCTCGTCCTCACGCACTGCCAGCTCCGCGATGCCGTCGAGCTTCAGAACCGCTACCAGTAGCGAAGCGTCCCCTCCGACCGGATCGACATTCAGACCGTATTGCGCGGCTTCGCCCGGCTCCGGTACTCGGATGCCGTGAAGCAGCTCCTTAAGATACTCGGCCTTCATGGACAGATGCGAGCTTCGGCTCGTCGCTTCCAGCCGCTCGTATTTCTCGGTCACATTGGCGTAGAAGCGGTTTAGAATCTCCATCTCGCTTAGCTTCTTCTCCGATATGCTCCCCGTATCGATTGGGGAAGCAAGCACCTTCCGGGCCAGCTTGGACAACGGCGAGGACAGCATCCCGCTCAAGACGGCGGAAACGACCAGAGCCAAAGCCAACAAAGCGAGACAAGTCCAGATCGCCGTCCTGCGAATGTCGGAGATCGGCTTCGTCGCCGTCTCGTAAGGAATCGCGGAGACGAAATACCAGCCGAGCTGCTCCGAATAGACCGAGGAGACAAGCGTCTTCCCGCTGCCCGTCTCGTCTATGAAGCTTTCGTTCGTTCCGGAGGATAGAATCCGCTCTACGAGAGCCGTATCCGAGAGATCGTCAAGAAATCGGTCCGAACCGGGAGAGAAGACGAGGCGTCCCGTCTGGTCCAGAATCAGAAATCTGTCGCCTTCGACCGTCCCTGCTCGCTGATCGGCGAAGCCGTCCAAGGTCAGGTTCAATATGATGGCGCTCGTAATCTCCCGACTCTCGTAATTCCGGTCGTACCAGAATACCGTATAGACCCGTTCGCCCGGCTCCTCCCGTCCCTCTACCTCCAGCCTGCGCGGAATCGCCCTGCCTAAGCTTTGCACGGCATCCGACTCCGTCAGCCAAGCGATCGTCTCTTGCTCGGCCTTCGCCTTATCCCGGTCCGTCCCGATCAAAGCGTCGCTTAGCCCGTTGTAAAGCGTGATCGAGTATATGTTTTTGTTCGTTAACATCTGATCGTTGATCTTCCGGAGCGTGGCGCTGTAGAGGAAATAATCCGCCGTCGGCTCCGGACTGTTCATCGTCCGAATAAGATCGTTGTCCAACGACAGCTGAAGCGCGACGAGCCGCGCCTGATTGAGCACGAACTCGAACACGCTTCTGCTCTGCTCCAGCCTCTTCTGCGAAATTTCGTTGATCTGCTCTGCCGAGCCCTTGGAGAAAGCCTGCGACAGCAGCGTCGTGACGGTTAAAGCCATGGCCGCCGATAGAACGACGAAAGACAAGAAAAATTTCGAATACCACGTTCTAAGCTTGATCCCTTCCAACATACGCTTCATTTTCGTCCCCCTGTCTCTATGCACCCGTTGTGAAGCGCTTACAATAAATGGCTGAATTCGACCGTTCCGCTACTGTTCAGATTACTCTTTTTCACGGAAAAATGAAGTTTGATCCTGCAAGATTCGTTTGAAAAACAAACTTTTTACTCCGGAATCGTAGGTGTGGCGCGGGTTTGGGTGTGTCTGAATACTCCGAGGGCAGCAAATTTTGCCGAATTTTCGTTCCATGCAAGGAAGTTTTGTGAAGGCGTACTGGAGGTACGTCAAGCAAACGTGACGCAGCAGGGGGGCGAAAAGGCGGTGAAAGATGCCCCTGAGCGGGTTTTCAGACACGCCCTAGCAAGTTTTAATGATAGCATTGCTCCGTTCGGAGCAACAAGAGGGGCTGTCCAATAAGTAGGCAGCTGGCCCATAAGTAAAAAAAGTCGTACGAAAAGATGAGCGATAGGGAAGATTGTCGTGATCCCGAAATCTGAATGGGTAAACCCGTTAAAAGGTGATTTCGGGACCGTATGAGGCAGTCTCAAGGCTAATCATGACCCACAAAAATTCCAGATAATCCCTAGAAGTTATTCGTATAATTATCGAAGACGCTTTAGTGACCTAGAATCCCTGATCTTGGTCGATTTATACGATTTTCCCTACAAACGTTCGTCGTTGGAGTCTGAGCCGAGTTGCTTTGTGCGGTTTTTCCTACAAACGTCCGTCGTTTGAGTCTGAACCGAGTTGCTTTGTGCGGTTTTTCCTACAAACGTCCGCCGTTTAAACCTGGTTCGAGCTGCGTTGTACGAATTTCCGACTAACTTCCCTGCGTAAGCTCATGTGTGCAAATAGATCCGTCGTAAAAGTTTAATATCCAATAAATAGTAAACGTTGTGGGTCATGATTAGGTCTCCAGAAGATACATGCACTTTACCCTAATCGATCATCTGGTACGACTCTACTTAATGGGACAGCTCCTTAAGAAGAACAACCTCGAGGTTTGTCGCTTGTCTTCTCCCATCCCGACGTTCCGCTGTCAGAACCTCGAGACGATCCGGCCATGTCCCTCGAACGGGTAATCGATCGCGATCCGACCAACCTCCGCGTCCCCTATGCCGCTATACAAATCGCACTTTCCGTCCTCCCTCATTACGATTCCGGACGTGAACGCGCAGTCGGTCAGCATCGGCTTTTTCGCCGGTCCGTCCGGATAACAGGAGCGCGTGCCGATGATCTTCTGGTCGACCGCCTCATGCCTCGCCACGATCAGCACGAACGAGAAGTTCATATACACCTGCTTAAGCTGCCCGTCTTCTCCGACCGTTTTATAGCATTTATGACCGATGACCCCTACGTTGCCGCTCTCCAAATAATAGGCTTGATTGCAGCCTCCCCATTCGTCCTTGCCGAACAGGCCGTCGATATAAGGCGCGTTCTCCACGACGTCCGCCGTCAGCTCGTCGAGACTGTCGATGACGGTAAAGCCGATCATCGATTCGCTTCCATGTTTCCTGCGCACGTTCTCGCCGCGAGGTCTCGAGAATACGCCTATGCGCCCGCCGTCCATCTCTACCAGACGAATATCCTTCATATATTCCGGTCCGGTCGTAAAATAATAAAGATCGTCCACGTCCGTTCCCCGGTAAAAGTATCCGAAGTACGTGTCCACGCCTCCTTGCTTGTACCGGACATGCGTACCTCCCATGACCAAGGTTTCGCCAATCAGACTTACGTACGGATCCTCCAGTTGATAGATCATGGAGCCGGGAACAAGCGACCATTCGTCCTGTCCGGTTTTCTCAAACAGCCGTACCCAGGAGCGCGCCCACTCCTCCCGTCTTTCCACGCGCCCGAACATGTACTCCTTGCCCTTCCAGCGAAAAGGAATGGACACGTTGTATACGTCGAAGCCCTCTACGCCATAAAAGCGAAGCTTCGCGCTCTCGTACACGCGCAAGCCCGCATCGATTCGTTCCCTCTGATCGATCAATAGCATCGCTAATCAGCCCCTCGGTTGACATTGTCGTTAAGCACATGCTATCACGGCCGTCTCGGCTCGTCTTGCCGATTACTCGCACGAAACTACGCTATTTTTGCATTCGGTCAAATTCGACTCCGCGCCGGACGAAAAATATGATATTTTGATAGAGAAAGGAGCGAGCCTGCGGATGGACATCGTCACGCTCAGAGCGGAAATCGGCATCGATCCCGAAGCGGAGGGCCATTATCGCGACATTACGGGCATCGGAAATACTTCCGGAATCCATACCCACGACTTTTACGAATTTTTTGTTATCGTCGAGGGAGCCGCCTATCATTGCGTCAACGGAAAGAAGGAACGGTTGGAAGAAGGGGATCTCGTCTTTATGCGCCCTCGGGACGTTCATTATTACGAGCCGCTTCCGGATACCGATTGCCGACTTATCAATCTGTCTTTCTATGAGCATACGCTGACGGATTTGTTCGCGTACCTGGGCGCCGGGTTTCCGCAGCAAGCTTTTCACTCTGCGCCTGATCCGATTGTCGTGCATTTGTCTCGCCAAGAGAAGCGGCTGCTCCAAGATCGCTTAACCGGTCTGATCCGGATTCCGCAGAGGGACAAGCTACGGTTCCGGACGATGCTGCGCTCGATTCTGGCGGAGACGTACGGCCATTATTTCCTTCCGGAAGCAGCAGCGGAACGCGATGGAAAGCCGGAGTGGCTCTCCCGGCTCTGCAAGCAAATGGACGATCCGGTCAACTTCCTCGAAGGCATTCCGGCCATGATGCGGCTGTCCGGCAAATCCCATGCTCATCTATGCCGGGTGTTCCGGCAATGGGAAGATCAATCCCCTCTCGCCTACTTAAACCGCGTCAAGCTGCAGTACGCCGAGAACCTGCTGCTCGGTTCGGACAGAAGCGTGCTGGATATCGCCCTGGAGGCGGGCTTCGGCAATCTGGGACATTTCCACAAATCGTTCAAGTCGCTGTTCGGTACTACGCCGCAAAGACATCGCAAGCTGCGCCAGACAAAGCAGGCGCCGCTCGTGTAAACGACGGCGTTCGGTGCGATCTATCGTCAAAGTGAACATGTTATTCTCGTCAAATTCGAAAATACGGAGGTTTCTACGATGGCTCATTTCCCTTTTCGCACGGCGCTTAACGCTTCTACGTTGTTTCCTTACGAGCTTGGTATCCGTGAGCAAATTCGCGTCGCCGCCCAGGCGGGTTATGACGGGATCGAAATCTGGATGAAGGACTTGCAGCAGCATGTGGCGGAAGGAGGGACGGCGGATGAACTGCGACGGGAAGCGGAGGGGCTTGGCATCGAAATCGCCAATGCTATCTCGTTCATTGCATGGGCAGATGAAGACGAAGCGGTTCGCCGGAGCGCCGCCGTGCAGACTGACGAGGAGTTGGCGCTGCTGTCCGAGCTGGGCTGCCCGTCGTTTGCCGCGCCTCCGTTCGGCAGCGTCGCGAACGCTTCGCTGGACGACATTGCGGATCGATTTGCCGCGTTGGCCGAGCAATGCCGGAAGCACGGCGTCGCTCCGGTTCTGGAATTTTGGGGTCGCTCGCCCAAGCTAAACCGCTTAAGCAAAGCGGTGTACATCGCCATGCAAAGCCGCGTAGCGGATGCAACTCTCCTGCTCGATCCGTTCCATATGTATACCGGCGGCAGCTCGCTTAACGATCTCGACTTTCTGTCCGCGGATCGCATCGGCATCGTGCATGCGAACGATTATCCCGAGCTGCCTCCGCGGGAGACGATCGGAGACGAGGACCGTCTGTTCCCCGGAGACGGAATCGCTCCCTCCGGCGAGCTGGCACGCAGACTGAACAAGCTCGGTTATCGAGGGTTTCTGTCGCTGGAGCTGTTCCTGCGCGACGTCGGCGATCGCTCGGTGCTGGAGCTGGCAAGCCATGGCCTGGACAGAATGAGAAGCGCCTACTCCGTCGTCGAGTAGAACGCCTCCCTGTCGTCAGCCGCGCTATCCGCTTATGCGCTATACAAATCGAACATGCTGATCTCGTAGCCCAGCTCCTTCATATAGTTGAACATCTGCGCGCGATGGTGCTGGGCGTGCGTAACGATCTCGATCAGCCATTTGGCCTGCGAAGATCCGTGCTCCAAATAGAACGGCTTTGTTTTCCTATGCAGAAAATCCTCGTCGGACAAGCTCTCCATGTAGTCCTTCAGTTCGGCCATCCCCGACGTCATCCATCCCGCGAGCTTGTCCGCATTTTCTCCGTCCGCTTCAATTCGCGCTTCCAGCTCCCTGATTGCCTCTTCCGCATTTTCTTTCAAAATCAGCAAATCCACGGAAGGCACTCCCGCCAAATGCTGCGCAAGCTCCAGCAAGCTTCTCATATTGGCCGCGGGACGATGCTCCCAATGCTCGGCTTTGATTTTGCCTAGCAGCTTAACGGTCGTTCCGACAATCAGCTCCAGCTCCTCGAACAGTAACTGCTTCATTTCCTTCAGTTCGTTCATCCTTATCTCTCCTCGATTTGGCGTTAGTTGGTTCCGTTGGTTTCGACTCCAACTATAGCTTATAATAGTGACAACTGCTGTCATAATTATGGTCAAAAAAACGGGAGAAAACCGATGTCGAAATCGAAGCGTTTGATGGAACTCATGATGACTGTGAACCGAATGCGCAAATTTACGGTGAAGGAGCTGGCCGCCGAGTTTGGCGTGTCGCCCAGAACGATCATGAGAGACCTGCAGGAGCTTGGCGAGCTCGGCGTCCCGCTCTATTCCGAAGTGGGTCCGCACGGCGGTTATCAGGTGCTGAAGGAACGAATTCTCCCTCCGATCGCGTTCAGCGAGGGCGAGGCGGTCGCGATGTTTTTTGCCAGTCATGCGCTTCGCCACTACCAGTCGCTGCCGTTCGAGGCCGAAGCTTCTTCCGCACTTCAGAAGTTCTACTTCTACATGCCGGGAGACGTCAGGGATCGGATCGACGAGATGAAAAACCGGGTCGATTTCCATGCTCACAACCGCCAGCAGGAGGTCGAAGGGCTTGGCATTTTGCTGGAGGCGGCCGTGCGGCAGCGAGTGGTGACGATCCGGTACGAGAACAAGCAGGGAGATTCGGAGCGCAGCATTCAACCGGTCGGCATCTATGCGAGCAACGGCTTCTGGTACTGCGCGGCCTACTGTTTTCTGCGCCGGGGCTTTCGCCTTTTCCGCTGCGATCGGATGCGATCAGCCTCCTTCGACAAGACTGGAATCAAACCGCTCGACCTGCGCCTTATTCACCTGGGCAATTGGGAAGACGTTGGACGCGAGGAGAGGATCGAAGCCCGCATCGTCGCCGAGCTGAGCCGCGAGGGCGTGCAGCGATGCCAAGGAGAATTGTCGCATGTCCCGTTCATCGAGGTGCGCGAGGACGGAACCGGACGATTGAATCAGTGCGTCCCGGAAAGCGAGCTTCCTTACTTCGCCAAGTTTTTTCTTGGCCTAGGCGGCGAAGCGACCGTGGAAGGGCCGCCGGAGCTGATCGCGCGCATTCGCAAGCTGCTGGAGGAGCTAACGGCCAAATACGGCACGATGTGACAGCGGCTGGTCTCGGAGGTACAATGAAAAGGCAAGCTCATTATCCGCCCAACGGAGGGAAACGCGATGAAATTTATCAGCAATAACGGCATCACCGATCCGACGCTGAATCTGGCGCTTGAAGAATATATTTTGCGCTCGCTTCCGGATACGGACGACTACTTGCTGTTCTATATTAACGAACCGTCGATTATTATCGGCAAAAATCAGAACACGGTGGAAGAGATCAACGCCGAGTACGTGAAGGAAAACGGCATTCACGTCGTGCGCAGATTGTCCGGCGGTGGCGCCGTCTATCACGATCTGGGCAATCTGAACTTCAGCTTCATCATGAAGGACGACGGCCAATCGTTCCACAATTTCAAGAAGTTTACCGAGCCGGTCGTGCGCGCTTTGAATAAAATGGGCGTCGAAGCCGAGCTGACGGGGCGCAACGATCTGCAGGTCGGAGAGCGCAAAATTTCCGGCAACGCGCAGTTCTCCACCAGAGGCAAAATGTTCAGCCACGGCACGCTGCTATTCGATTCGGAAATCGAGAATGTCGTATCCGCGCTGAAGGCCAACGCCGAGAAATATGCTTCCAAGGCAACCAAATCGATTCGCAGTCGCGTGGCTAACATTGCGGAATTTCTTCAGGAGCCGATGACGGTCGAGCAGTTCCGGGAGAAGCTGCTTGTCTCTCTATTTGAGGGGGAAAAGGAAATTCCCCGCTACGAGCTGAGCGAGGAAGATTGGGCCAATGTGCGCAAGCTTGCCGAAGAGCGTTACCGGAGCTGGGAGTGGAACTACGGCCGTTCTCCGGCGTTTAACGTGCGGCAGACGAAGCGAATCGAAGGCGCCGGCACGTTCGATGTGCGACTGCAAGTCGAGGACGGCGTGATCGCCGGAGCCGCGATCTACGGCGACTTCTTCGGACGCGGCGACAGCGCGGAGCTCGCGGCCAAATTTATCGGCACCCGCTACGAAGCTTCCGCCATCGGCTCGTTGCTGGACGGCATCGAGCTGCCCTTCTATGTAGGTCCGGTCACGAAGGAGCAATGGCTGGAGCTGATGCTGTAGATTTACGAGATATTCGATTGAAAAAGAGCGCATGTATCTCCTTGATAAAAGGAAGGAGATACATGCGCTTTTTGAATTGCTTTTTGTACGGCTCCGCGGAAAGCTCGCCTATTCGGTATACGCCTTCAGCCCCGATAGCTTAAACGCGATCTTGCCGCTGACGCTGTTCTTGGAGTCGTAATCCTTGTCGAAGCGAATGATGAACAAATGAGAAATCGACGGATCGGCTTCGAACGTAATCGTCTTCGTCGATTTGGCCTTTACGATTACCTCATCTTGTCCCGAACCGTCTGCGGAAACGATCAGATCGGTCGGTCCCGTATTCTCAAACTTAAACGTGGCGGAAGTTAACCCGGTATCCGACAGCACGATCTGCGAGAAGAGGCTGCCGGTGTTCGTGAACACTCCCTTGGCATACTTCAGATCCTTGTATTCCAGCTGCGACTCTTCGATCAATTCATCGGCCGTATAATAGTAGCCCGCCTCTTCCGAAGCGATCTCGTCGTCGGACTCCCCGGCCAGCAGCTCGAAGTACTCCTTCCCGTATTTATCCGTCAGCAGCTTCTCCACCTTGGTCCACGTTTTTTCCGGAACGGACTCTAGATCCTCGATCAGATCGTTTTTCGCGGATTTCTCGGTAACGAATTTCGGGTTGCCCTTGTCGTTAAGCAAATAGACGCTGACGCTGTACTTGGACAAGGTAAAAATCTCCGGGGTTGCGGTGATCAGATAACCGCTCAGCTTAAAGGCTTGTCCGAGCTTTTTGTCCGGAGAACCGGATTTTACGATTTTCACGTCGACATGCTTGATAAACCCGTCATTCTCGTCGATAAAAGACTTAACTCCGTCGAGAGCGTCGAAGGAAGTGCTCTGGATTTTAACGGAAGGATGCAGGATGCTTTTCAGCAGCTTCCGGTCGCCGGTCTCCACAGCGGTCATATACTTTGAAATTACGGCGGACTGCGCTTTCGAAGGCGCCGTGGACGTAGCGGCCGTCGCCAGATTGGCGCCAGTCGTCGCCAGCAGAATTGCGAACAAGACGGATAAGATTTTTTTCACGTATTCCGACATCTCCTTAATTTAGATATAACCCATATTAAAGGAAAACAATGGCATTATAATACCAGACTTACCGACTCATTTCTAGCCAAAACCTGCCATTTCGACAAAAACATTATAATGTTTCGATTCATCTCACATCATCGGTCAGACAGGAGAGATTCACTTGTCCAACATGAAATCGCGATTTCAGCTAAAGCTCGCCTGCGCCTTGATTCTGTTTGCAATGCTGGTCTCTGCGCTGCTGGCTATCTCGGATCATCTCAGAATGAGAGATCAGGCTATCGCGAATACGGAAAAGCAGATCGAATTTTACGAAACATCGATCCACCGGGCGTTAAACACGCTCGATAAAGCCTACTCTCTGTTCGGACAAAACAAAATGCTCGACATGAAGAAGATTTCCTACGAGCTGGTCGACAAGTATGAAGCGAATCCCGATGTCGACAAGTGGGATTTTCAGAAGCTAAAAGAGACTTATCAAGTCGATATCTATCTAATCAATGAAGAAAACAAAATCGTCTATAGCAGCTACTTGCCCGATCTGGGCATGGATTTCGACGAATGCTGCGCCTCTTTGACGGAAGTTCTGGATATGAGGCGATCCGACGGCGGATTTTTCGCAGAGGGCATCGATATGGAGCAGCATTCCGGCGAATTGAAAAAATACAGCTATATCGCGACAAAAGATAAGAAGTATATTATCGAGCTCGGTTATTCGCAGTACGAAAACGAAATCTATCAAAAGTTCAACTTCATTCAAACCATCGAAGAGCTTGTACTCGGAAATTCTTCCATCAACGGGATTCGCGTTCTGAATAACGTCAGCCGGCCAATCGGGGGCACAGGCGAATCTAGCGGATATGGAGCTCTGAAAGGGACGAAAAGGCAAGCCTTCGATACTGCGCTGGCTACCGGAAAAACAACCGAATACCGCGAGGAACATCAAGGAGAGACGGTTGTCTACCGCTACGTTCGGCACGAGTCGTTGTACGATATGAGTTTGACCAGACTAAAGGTACTGGAAATCGCCTACAACGAAAAAGAGCTGGATCGTGTGCTTAGCGTCAATACCCGAACGTTTATCTATCAGCTGTTCGGCGTTCTTGTCATAGCTGCTGGATTGTCGTTGCTTATTGCCGGCTGGGTGGCCAGACCGATGTATTTGGCTTTTCATGACAGTCTGACCGGGCTGATGAACAGGGCGGCCTTCGAGGAGGATATTCGCAAAACGTTAGCGAAGCCGAACGGCAAACCGGGGCTGCTGCTGATCGATCTGGACAATTTCAAAATCGTCAACGACCGAATGGGCCACGATGCCGGCGACCGGGTACTCTGCGGCGTCGCACGAGGGATCCGCGCCGCAATCGGAGTCAAAGCCTATGCCTATCGGCTGGGTGGCGACGAATTCGTCGCGCTGCTGCCGTCGGTTACTCCGCAAGAGGCTGAGGAAACGGCATCCCGTGTGCTGAGCTCGGTTCGTCGGGCGATCTCGTCCGAAGTCAAGCTGCTCGAACAGCATATTACGGCAAGCATCGGCATCGCCCTCGCTCCGGAGCATGGCGCCGACTCCAGCACACTATGCGAAAATGCGGACAACGCCCTCTACCGGTCCAAAGAGTTGGGCAAAAACAGGTTCCAACTATATTCGCCTTCCTATGACGTTAGCGAGTAACACTCGGGCAAGTTGCGGCGATTCGGCGGCGTTTCGGCGATGATAAGACCGCCTCGCGGACTTATTCGCTTGAGCCCGAGCGTTTCGGCGATGATAAGACCGCCTCGCGGGCTTATTCGCTCAAGCCACGGCGTTTCGGCGGCGATAAGACCGCCTCGCGGACTTATTCGCTCACGCCACGGCGTTTCGGCGGCGATAAGGCCGCCTCGCGGGCTTATTCGCTCACGCCACGGCGTTTCGGCGGCGATAAGGCCGCCTCGCGGGCTTATTCGCTCACGCGGGGCCGATTCGGCGGCGATAAGACCGCCTCGCGGACTTATTCGCTCACGCCCGGGCGTTTCGGCGGCGATAAGACCGCCTCGCGGGCTTATTCGCTCGAGCCGAGGCGATTCGGCAGCGATAAGACCGCCTCGCGGACTTATTCGCTCACGCCTGGCCGATTCGGCGACGATAAGACCGCCTCGCGGACTTATTCGCTCAAGCCACGGCGTTTCGGCGATGATAAGACCGCCTCGCGGGCTTATTCGCTCACGCGGGGCCGATTCGGCGATGATAAGACCGCCTCGCGGACTTATTCGCTCAAGTCTGGCCGATTCGGCGGCGATAAGACCGCCTCGCGGACTTATTCGCTTGAGCCCCTCACACATTCGCTCATTTAACGCCAAAGGGCCGCCCGCCGACTCGTTAACATCGAATCGGCCGACGGCCCCTTGCTTTTTTATACCATCACTTTACAAATATCGTTCGTAAACTCGACCGGATCGCCGATCGGCAAGCCTTCGATGAGCAGCGCTTGATTGTACAGCAGACTTGTGTACAGGTTCAGCTTCTCCTTGTCCTTGCCATGAGCGTCCTTGAGCGACTGGAATACGGCATGGTTGACGTTGATTTCCAGCACCTTCTCGGCCTTAACGCCAGGGCTGCTCGGCATCGCGTTCAACACCTTCTCCATTTCGATCGTCAGATCGCCCTCAGTACTCAAGCAGACTGGGTGACTTCTCAAACGTTTGGAAGCCCGAACGCTTTTCACCTTGTCGCCCAGGAATTCCTGCATCGCTTCGAACAACTCTTTGCTCTCCTCGGCTTCGGCTGCGCTCTCCTTGTCCTTCTCGTCCGCTTCGATGCCCAAGTCGCTGCTGGAAACCGATTTGAACTCTTTTTCCTTATAGCTGGCGATCACCTTAACGGCGAACTCGTCAATGTCATCGGTCAAGTAGAGAATTTCGTAGCCTTTGTCGGCGACAAGCTCCGTTTGCGGCAGCTTCTCGATCCGCTCTTTCGACGCTCCGGTTGCGTAGTAAATGAACTTCTGCTCTTCCGGCATACGAGAGACGTATTCGTCCAGCGTGACCAGCTTCTGCTCCTTGGAGGAGTAGAACAACAGCAGATCTTGCAGCACATCCTTGTTCATGCCGTAGTCGTTATAAACGCCGAACTTGAGCTGACGGCCGAAGCCTTCATAGAACTTCTCATACTTCTCGCGCTCGTCTTTGAGCAAGCTTTGCAGCTGGCTTTTGATCTTGCTCTGGATGTTCTTCGCGATCTGCTTCAGCTGACGATCATGCTGCAACATTTCCCGAGAAATATTGAGCGACAGATCCTCGGAATCGACCATGCCTTTCACGAAGCTGAAGTAATCCGGCAGCAGGTCGGCGCATTTTTCCATAATTAGCACGCCGTTGGAATACAGCTCCAAGCCTTTTTCGAATTCCTTCGTGTAATAATCGAAAGGCGTATTTTCCGGAATGTACAAAATCGCCTGATAACGAACCGCGCCGTCGACGCTCAGGTGGATATGCTTCAGCGGTTTATCCCAGCCGTAGCGCTTCTCGTTGTAGAAGTTTTCGTAGTCGGCGTCGGTCAGCTCGCTTTTGTTTTTGCGCCAGATCGGCACCATGCTGTTGACGACCTGCTCCTCGACATACTCCTCGAACTCCTTGTCGTCGCCCTCTTTCGGACGGCTGCCCGTAATGTCCATCTTGATCGGGTAACGAATGAAGTCGGAGTATTTCTTGACGATCGCCTTGAGCCGATACTGCTCCAGGAACTCGTCGTATTGATCCTCTTCCGTGTTCTCTTTAATCTTCAGCACGATCTCCGTACCGACCGTATCTTTCCCCGTCGGCTCAATCGTGTAGCCGTCCGCGCCCGTCGATTCCCAGCGGTAAGCTTCGTCACTGCCCAGCGCCTTACTCGTCACAGTTACCTGATCCGCAACCATAAACGCCGAGTAGAAGCCGACGCCGAATTGACCAATAATGTTGTGGCCGTCCTGCGCCTCGTTCTCCTTCTTGAACGCGAGCGAGCCGCTCTTGGCGATAATGCCCAGATTGTTCTCCAGCTCGTCCTTTGTCATGCCGATGCCGGTGTCGGAGATCGTCAACGTGCGAGACGCTTTGTCCGCGGTAATTTTAATGAAGTAATCCTCTTTGTTAAAAGTCAGGTTTTCGTCGGTCAGCGCTTTGTAGTAGATTTTGTCTACGGCGTCGCTGGCGTTGGAGATTAGCTCTCTCAGAAAAATCTCCCGTTGCGTGTAAATGGAGTTGATCATCATTTCGAGCAGTCGTTTGGATTCCGCTTGGAATTGTTTCTTTTCCATGATTGTTCTCCTCTCGGATATGTAAATAGACTAACGATAAACGGTTTTGACGGGCGATTAGCACTCACTTCGCCCGAGTGCCAACACAACCTTATTTTCACATTATCCCGAATTCATGTCAAGACGGTCCGCGGCGAAAAAATACAATGTTTCGCAGAGAGCAAATCTGCCATCCTTAAAACGAAAAATATGGCTGACCGACTGGCATACATCTGCCTTCTCGGGACGGCCCGCCGGGCGGCAATAGGGTCGGCGGACTTGGCTAGACCCTGTCCGTTGGACATTAAGGCACTTTCTTGGCCTTCACCTCGCGGCCGGAGGGGCGTCAAGGCACTTTCTTGACCTTCACCTCGCGGCCGGAGGGGCGTCAAGGCACTTTCTTGGCCTTCACCTCGCGGCCGGAGGAGCGTCAAGGCACTTTCTTGGCCTTCACCTCGCGGCCGGAGGAGCGTCAAGGCACTTTCTTGGCCTTCACCCCGCGGCCGGAGGAGCGTCAAGGCACTTTCTTGGCCTTCACCCCGCGGCTGAGGGAGCGTCAAGGCACTTTCTTGGCCTTCACCCCGCGGCTGAGGGAGCGTCAAGGCACTTTCTTGGCCTTCACTCCAACCTGTTTGCTTGAACCGTGGAGCGACAAGTTTAATTTGAAACGGAGGCGCCTAGAATCTGCACACATATCGGCACCTCAGGCTGCAGGGGGCGGTCAGTTCGAGCGATGTTTCATGAACTCTCGGGCTTCATGTAGGCGAATTGGTCAGTCGCAGAAAAAAACAAGGCCGCCCTCGGGAGCAGCCTTGCCGTTCTTGCCGTTCTTGACGGAGCGTTAACCGCTCCCCGTTATTGCAGCGCCCTGGTCGTCCCGCGAACCACCAGCTTCGGTACGATCTCGTCCTTGACAAGCTCTCCCGGACTTCTCGGCAGCTCGTGCAGCAAAATCTCGACCGCTCGACGGCCGATCTGCGCCGTATTCTGGTTGATCGTCGTCAGGTGCGGATACGTGTAGGCGCTGATTCGAAGATCGTCGTAGCCGATCAGGCTGACATCGCCGGGAACGTCGAGCCCCATTTCCTGCGCCGCCTTAATCGCGCCGAGCGCCTTCAGGTCGCTTGTAACGAATACCGCAGTCGGCGGCTCAAAGCCGCTGCTGCCGAACAGCTCCTTAAACCCCCGGTAGCCCATCTCTGTGTTTTCGGACTCTCCGTCCATGACGCGCACCAATTCCGGTTCGAACGCAATTTGATGCTGTTGGAGCGCCAAGCGGTAGCCCTGCAGCCGGAGCGAGAACTCCTGGTTCAGATCGACGACCGACTTCCCGGTCAATATGATGCCGGTCCTCCTATGTCCAAGCGACAGCAAATGCTGCGTGGCCAAGTATCCCCCGGTCAAATTGTCCGCAACGACGTAAGGAACGGATAAGTGCGGATAATAAAATTGCACGGTCACAAGCCGTTTGCCTTCGTCCCTCCATGCCTCCAGGGACTTCTGGTCGAAGTTGTAAGGCGGAGTGACCAATACATATGCCGCCCCCGGCTTCTCCGGCAGCCGATACCGCTCGTCAACCGCCCACAAATAGAACTCGATCCCGTTCTCTTCGCAGACCTCCCTCATCGCTTCCAGCATATCTCCCCAATACCGGTGATTAAGCGAATCCACGGATAGATTATGGTAGACGAAAAAGATATGCCGAACGGGCGGCGGGCTCCCCTCCGTCTCTGCCTCTTCGCGATCCGAGCTGAGCACGAATGTTCCCTTGCCCCGCACCCTGTAGACGTAACCTTCGTTTACCAGCTCGGTTAGCGCTCTGCGGGACGTAATCTCGCTAGCCTTGTACAGCTTGGCTAATTCCTGCTGATTCGGCAGCGGCCAGCCCTTCGGATACTCTCCGCTGCGAATTTTCGTTTTCAGATCGTCGATCATGACCTGATACATCGGCGCGCTTCTGTCCGACATGCGGATCACCTTAAATCCCCTCCGCTCTACAGCTTTAACGCGCCCTGCGTCATGCCTTGAATATAGTACTTCATCCCGAAGGAAAAGATGGCCAGCAGCGGCAGCGACGCAATCGTGTATGCCGCGAAACGCGTCCCCAGATCGGTAATGCCGAACTGTTTGGTGAAGATCGTCAGTCCGACCGCGATCACCTGAAGATTGCTGTCGCGAATCGTGAGCAGCGGCCATATATAATCGTTGTACACGCCGACGGACTGCATAATGAACAGCGTCGCCAGAATCGGCACCGAGAGCGGAAGCACAACCTGAAGGAACACGCGCCGCTCCGTCGCTCCGTCGATGCGAGCCGCCTCAAACAATTCGCTTGGCAATCCGGCCATGAACGTCCGACACAGGAACGTTCCGAAAATTTGCCCACCGGCGGCGCAAGCGATAATGATTGCCCACGGCGTATTCGTCAGCCCCATATTTTCATAGAGGACATAGGAAGGAATAAGCGTCAGGATGCCGGGAACCATCATCATGGCCAGCATTAGCATAAATAAGAAATCTTTGCCCGGAAACGTCTTCTTCGCAAAAAGATAGCCGGACACCGACGACAGAGCCATGACGAGCACGCTACCGACGACGGCATAGGCGATCGTATTAACGATGTAGCGCCAAATGCTGTGGAAGGCTTCGCCGTAGTTGCCCCATCTGGCCGGCGCGGGCAGCCCCCAGAAATTGCCCAAAATTTGCGCGTTGCTCTTCAGGGAGCTGACGAGCATGAACAAAATCGGCACGAGCGTCAGAAAGACGAGCAAGGCCAGCAGCGCGATATTGACGAGCTGGCGGACATCGCTGATTTTAAACGATCGCATGGTCTCGCCCCCCCTTAATGGTCTTCCGTTTTGATAAACTTCAAGTTGATGACCGTAATAATCAGAATAATCGCGAACATGCTGACCCCCAGCGCCGACGCGTACCCCAGCTCGTTGAACTTGGTCGCCGCGTAGTACATCTGCAGCGCCGGGACGTAAGTCGAATCCATCGGCCCGCCGCCGGTAACGATCAGAATGCCGTTGAAATCCTGAATGATTCCGATCAGTCCAAGGATAATGAGAAACTTGAATTGACCGGCGAGCAGCGGCAGATGAATCGACCGGATAATGCGAGGCAAAGTGGCGCCGTCGATCTTCGCCGATTCGATCATCTCCTCGGAGATGGACAGAAGCCCCGCATAGAACACGAGCAATTGCAGGATGCCGACGAACGGGAAGCCGATGAAGATCAGCGCCCACAGCGCCGTATCCGGATCGCCGAGCCAGCCGTGCGCCCACGAGCCGAGCCCGATCAGCTTCAGGAAGTTGTTGAACAAGCCCAGATTCGGATCGTAGAAATTTTGCCATATGAGCAACCCCGCGACGCCCGGAATGACCATCGAAGCCGTGAACGCGGTTCGGAAGCCATACTGCAGCCTTTTACTGCGCAGATGGTAGATCAGCTCCGCGACGATAAGCGGGGGAATGAGCGTTTTGATGAGTCCCGTTACAACCAGAATGACCAGATTTCCGAGGCCTTTGGTGACAAATGGGTCGTTCAGCATGCGCTTGAAATTGTCCAAACCGATGAAGGTCGTTCTGCCGCCCGGCTGCCATTCGTACAGCGAATGAAACAAGCCCGAGAAGGCCGGAAAATACAAAAACGTAAAAATGAGAATAAAGCTCGGAGCCAGTCCGACGTAGATCCATTTCGAACGCCATACTTCCCGGAAAATGCCCAGCTTGTTGCGTCTTCTCATCCAACCGAGCAGAAAAGCGATCAACGCGAGCGCCGCGAGTACGGCTATTCCCCATACGATCGTCCTCATTTTAGCCTCGCTCTTCGACTTGGCGATTACGCTTCCGACATCGAATGCGAGAATACGGCCTTCGTTCGTGCCCCCGTAGAGCGTCTTGCCCTCCGGATCGAACGCGACGGCTCTGCCGTTGCTGCCGCCTTTGGATTCCCACAGCTTTTTTCCGTCTGCGTCAAAAATATAAAAGTAGCCGGATAAATCCGAGACGCCGATCGTCTTGCCGTCCGCCGAGAAGGCGACGTCCGTCACATGGTCCCGCGTCTTAGCGGCATGAACCGGCTGGCCCTGCGGATTAAACAACTCCACTTCGTTCAGCTTCGTTCCAATCGCCGTATACCCTTCGTTGGAGACGTCGATCGCCTGAATCTGTCCTTTGGCGCCAATCTTGCCGACCACGCCTTCCCGGCTCAACAAGTGAGCGTATTGGTCGGTGGAGCCCACTGCGATCCACTGTCCGTTCTCCGATACTTTGACCGTCCGCATCGTCGAGCTGATCGGCACCGCGCCTACCTGCTCTCCGGTTTTGCCGTCGATATACAAGAGATCGCCGTTGCGCTGCACGACGGCGGCGATCAGAGAGCCGTCGTCCGAAGCGGACATGCTCTTGACTTGACGCTTCAAATCCGTTGCCCACAGCTGTTTACCATCGCGATCGTAAGCGTACAGGCGCCGATCGTCCGAAGCGAGCAGCAGGCTGCCGTCCTCCAGAAGCTCGACCGCGTTTACAACGTTGCCGGCCGGCGCTTCGAACGCCAAACTGCCGTCCGCCTCATAGACAAGCGCTTTGGCGTCTCGGCTGCCCACAGCGATACGGCTCCCGTCCGGAGCCGCGGAGATGGATGTCATATCCGCGCCGATCCCGGCGGACCAGCCCTCCTGCGCCGATGCGACGCCCGGGAAGATTCCCGGCAGGAATAACAATGCCATCGCAAGCCATGCGATTTTCCTCATGCTGCCTCTCCTCCCCTTCCGCGCATGATCCTCAATCGACATTAAGGTCCAACGGCACAGGCCCAATGGCGGCCCGTGCCGTTGTCGTCCGCTTATTGACGTTCAGGCGGCCGTCTTTCCGGCGTGTCCAGATCGGACAGCTCCTTCTTCGCTTGCTTCAGCGCCGGTTCGAGATATTTGTCGATGTTGGTTTGCAGTTCTTTCAAATACTGTTCTGTGGTCAGCTTGCCGTCGAAGAAACGCTGCACGCTGCCTACCCAGTCCTGAACGGACGGCTGATAGTCCATCAGACCGCGAGCCAGTTGGTTGCCCGGGCTCCAGTAACCCTCGGTGTTGCCGATCGGAGCGAAATCCGCGAAAGCAGCCGCCATTTCCGGCGGAAGCGTAATATCTTTGAGCGCCGGAGAGCCGGCCAGAGAAGCGTCGTCGCTGTCTTGGATCGCTTTAACGTATACGCCGTAGCCTTCGGGACTCGTCAAATACATCATGAAATCCGCGTTCAGTTCGTTCTGCTCGGCCGACTTGTTCACGAAGCCGTAGAAGCCGATCGGAATTTGAATCGTTCTGGCCGGAGCCATCACTTCCGGGCCTTCCATCGACGGCATGTTGAAGAATCCGTATTGGAACGGCTTCACGCCGCCTTGCGCGCCGGTTTTCTCTTCGTCCGCGAAATCCTTCGGCAACTGGAAGTAGTGGCCCGGCGTTCCCATCAATGTTGCGGCTTTACCCGTGAGGAACAGGTTGTACGCTTGCTCGGCCTTAACTCCGAAGAAGCCTTCCGGAACATACTGGAACAAACGCTTCAGATTGTCGGCGTAAGCAACCCACTTCGGATTGCCCTCCACCTGGTACGGACCTTCTTTGTCGCGAATCGCCTTCAGATGACGCATTTCGTTTTTCGTGACGTTGCTGTTGGAATCGTTGTAAGGATCGTTCAAATCATACTGCCATGCGCCGTCGATATCCGGCACGTAAGAGTAGTCCTGCTCTTGGGAGCGGATGACGTTGATGAAATCGCGCAAATATTGGTCGGCGTAAATACGCACCAGCCATCCGGCCTCGCCGCTCCACATCGAAGTGGAATCTCCGGCCAGAGCGAGCGGCGTATAGCCCGCTGCTTTGATTTTGTCGAAAGCGTCGATCAGTTCGTTAAACGTCTTCGGCGCTTGCGTAATGCCGACTTTCTCGAAAATTTCCTTATTGTATACCCACACGATCTGTACGGACTCGAAGTTGAGGTTGGCCAGGAAGTCCTCGGAGCTGACGCCCTCGAGGTTGATGCCCATCGCTCCGAGATCGAGCGAATCCACCCAAGGCTTGCCGGTATAGGGGTTCATTTTATCGAAATAAGCGTAATAGTCCATGAATTTGCGTTCGTTGACCAGGGCCGCGACCTCGTTGTTCACGACCATGTCCACTTCCGGCGTGCCGGCCGCGAATTGAGCGGTCAGCCATTCCTTGTAGCCTTCCATCGGCTTGTTGTCGACCGTGACCTTGACTCCCGGATTTTTGGCCATGTAACCGTTCGCGACTGCGTTCCATACGGAGGAAGAAGCGTTGGGCAGCGAAATGTTGATCGTTCCTTTTAACTCCCGCGCAGCTTCGGAAGGACTTGAGGAAGCGGTTTCCGATGCCGGCGCACTAGGGCTCGGAGCCGAGCCGGACGGACTCGACTCGGCGGCGTTGTTGCTTTTGCTGCATGCCGCCAGCAGCGAGGACAACATAAGTATACCAAGTAGCAAAGCCAGCCCCTTCTTTTTGAACATGTCGATCTCACCCTCGTTTTCGTCGTTTTTGGTAAAGCGCTTTCTTTACTTAGTCGATAAGGTTTCCCGGTCAAACCCGAATTTTCGGCCTTGCTGTCGAGCGAACCCTATCTTTGTCGCCCGTAAAGTATAATGTTTATTATTTCGTATACTTTACTTTTAAAAGAATACTATATAAACCGTAACAGTGCAACATCTTTTTCGCTTCCGAACGGCCGATTCGCCATGATCGGAATAAGAAAGGCTGTCGCCAACTTCCCGACAGCCCTACGCTCCCCGAACGGAGCCCCAACTATTCAATTCGCTTGCCCTCGGCTCTACACCGGAGCAGGTCCCGTACTGTCCCTCTGAACTAACGTAGGCACGATCTCGTCTTTCAAAAGCCGGTTTTCCCCATCCTTCATTTCATACAGCAAAATTTCCGCGGCTCTCTGACCGAGCTTATACGTATTCTGATTAACGGTCGATAACGTTGGATAAGTATACTCGCTTATTTTAACGTCATCGTATCCGATAATGCTGATCTCCTGCGGCACTTTCATTCCGAGCTCCTTAGCGGCGTTCATCGCGCCGAACGCCTTGTAATCGCTCGTCGCGAAGATCGCCGTCGGACGATTGTCGAGCGACATCAGCCGTCGAAAGCCGTCGTTGCCCATGCTGACCCTTTCATGGTCCCCGCTCATGATGGCGACGAGCTCGGAATCGAACGGAATTTGCCGCTGAGACAGCGCAAGCCGATAACCCTGGAGCCGGAGAGAAAACTCCTGGTTGATTTCCAGAATCGAATTTCCGGTCAGAATAACTCCGATGCGGCGATGGCCAAGCGACAGCAAATGCTGCGTTGCGAGATAGCCTCCGGTCAGGTTATCCACAATGACGTAAGGAATGCCCAAATGCGGATAGTAGAAATGTACGGTGACGATGCGCCGTTTCTCCCGCAGCCAGACGGACAGGCGGGATTGATCGAAGGAGTCCATCGTCGTCAGGAGGATGATGCCTACGCTCGGATCCTGCGGAAGCTCGTAATCTTCCCCGATATTCCACATATGGAAGGCGATTCCACCCTCGTCGCAAGCCGCCTTGATTCCGTCGAACATGTCTGTAAAGAACGGATGGTTGAAATCCGACACTTCATGGTTTTGATATGCGAAAAAGATCGTCCGGATCGGTTTCGGGCCAGCGGAAACGGCCGTTTCTTGGATGAAGGTGCCTTTGCCGCGAATACGGTATACGTAACCTTCCTGAACAAGGTCCGACAACGCCCTGCGCGAAGTGATCTCGCTCGTGTTGTATTCTTTGGCCAGATCGATCTGAGTTGGAAGCGGATCGTGTGCGTTAAGTTCCCCTGCCTCGATCTTGCGCTTAATGTCGTTCATAATATATCGATACATCGGAGTCTTGTCCGACCTATCCATGTCCATGCGACTACACTCCTCCCGAATTGGGATTAGTATACTTTAGCGTCGCATTTTTCGCAAGACGGAATAGAGAGGCAGCAAGCCGGGGACCGGTCGTTCCTGCTTTTTCCCTCTCTAAGCGCCTCAGTGACATAGTCCCTATTCGCCCTCCGGAATCAAGTAGCGGTAATTCAACCTGCCCGCGGGCGCGACGTCCCCGTATTGATAAAAGTCTATCGGATCGCCCTCGTTCTGTACGTTATCCGCCCACTTAAACGACAGCTCGCGCTCGCGGTTCGACCCCTCCAGACCAAGCAGCGTTCTCGGGATCGCCAGCTGAAGCTCGTTGCCGCGCACTGCATAGCCGATCTCTCCGACCGCCCCCCAGGCCCAGCCTCCCAGACTCCTCTCCAGATAAGCCGCGGATTCGCCGGGCGTCCGCCGATTGACGACGAAGTGGTAGCCTTCCCAATCGTTGTCTCCGCTTCCTTCGACGCGAAGGAGCAGCATCATCCAGTTGCGATCCGTATAGGGGGACAGGTCGAACTCTGACGCCGCATAGAAAAAGAGCGTATCGGCCGTATGCGCCGCCTTGAACGCAACAAGCGCATTTCGCCCCGTGGCGTTCTCGTAATGAAGCTCGCCGTAACCCGCATAGTTCCTCGGCTGCGTTTTTCCGCGAAAATCCCGGTACTCCGCGCCAACTTCGCGCCACGCCACGAAATCGGAATCGATCGGAATCGGCCGTTCAAGTCGGCAGCTTGTTCCCGCTTGATCAGGCATACCTTTGAAACGACGGATGTAGCCGATCATCTGCATATAGTAGCTGTCCCCATAGCCCCCCTTCATCGGCTCGATGTCGCGGCTGAAGTTCAGCGTCGCCTGATCGACGAACAGCACCGGGCGCTCCGGCGGCCCCGACAGACGCATCGCAATCCATTCGTTCCAACCCGTTACGAACACGATTTCCGGATCCTCGGCGAGCGCGAATTCCCACTGCTCGGCCACGTTGGCGCCACGGACGATCGCCTCCTCCGCCTCATTATCTTCCGGCCCCGTTCCTTCGTGATACCCTCTGCCCCAATTTTCGCCGTATCCGTAAAAAGGAGTGTCGCTCATCGCCACGCTGGGATGTTGGGCCACGGAGACGCTGATCGTTTCCTTGGTCCCCTCGTCGTTGTAGAACACCCGCTGCGGGCGCTGGAACTCGATCCATGGAAAGCCGTTCGTCTTCTCCGACTCGTTCGGCCACTGGTTCAGACGGAATGTGAAGAACTCCCGTTGCTCCTCTTCGCATTGCGAAGGATCGCCGATGATCAGCGGCTTGCCCTTCCAACGAAACCACAGATGCGGGTACCGTACCGGCTTGTATACGTCCTCGTAGATGTCCGCTATCGTCCGCCCGGATTCCGTATTCGTATAGAAAACGAATTGCGGAACCTTGAATCCCTGCGCGTAAAGCTCGTCGAGAATCCGGAACAGCCGATCATACACGTTTTTGTACGTAACCGCGTTGGTCGTATCGAAGACGAGAAAATCGATGCCCGCTGCCGTAAGGAGCTGAGCATGCTTGCGCAGCACCCATTCGTCGTCGTTCAAGTAATAGCCGTACAGCGGCTCGCCCCAAAAATGAAACGAATCCGGCGGCCCCCAGGCCGGATGCTGCGGATCATGCACCGCTTCCGGCCATCGGGCGAGGATGCGCGTATTGTCGTTAGGCCCTTCCGTCCCATGCTGGCCCAGCCACAGGAAGTAGAACAGCCCTACGAACCGATCCGCCCGATACGGTCCGACCTCCTCCCGCGTCTGCAGCGTCCTTCCCAGTGCGTCGATGCCCGTGCAGCTTTCGAAGCCTTTGTTCTCCATGCGTTCTCTCCCCTTCATGCGAATACTGCCTATCCCGCCCAATTCGTCGGGAAGGATAGGCAGCCTCGTTCTCTATTCCGCGCCGATCCGGTCCAGCTGAAATTCCGGATTCCAGGCCATGTCGCTGCCGACCGCCCGGAAGGAGATTTCAATGTCGGTGATCGACGAGCGGCCCGCCCATGCCGATATGTCGGCGGAGATGCGGTTCCAACGATCCGCGCTCATGGCGCTCGTATAGCTGAAGCTGTCTTCTCCGCTACGCAGCGTCACCCGCGTCTCGTAAGTAGCTCCCGGAACGCCGCCGTAACTGTCGATATCGTACGAGAAGACGGAAGCTCCGCTCAGATCGAACGGCCGCTCAGGCGTCGCCTTCACCGTCTTCCAGGCCGAAGCCGCCGCGATCGCAGCGCGCGCCGACAAGGCTTGCTGTCCTTCGCTCGGCGTACCCGGACCGTTCGGGAACGACTGCACGGCGGCAACGCTTGCTACATTCGTGCCTGCGCTCCAGCCCTGAACGCCGTCCTCGAAGTTGTACAGAACGCCGTCCTCCGGGGTGACCGGAGCTTTTCCTTTTAACGAAAATACGTAAGTACGATCCTCCAGCTTGATTTTCAGTACGGGCTCTACCCCGTTCATCGGCGTATATTGCGTAACCTTCACGGTGAAGGATCGGCTTTCGTCGGTTCGAATGCCGCCGGGTTGGATGTCCTTCTTGGACAGCTTCAGCCCTGGCGTCGTTTCCAGCTTGAGCTTTTTATTCAGCTTGTCGGAGCCGAAATTCGTTACGGTCACGGATATATCCGCTCCCGCTTCGAGAGCCTGCGAGACGAGTTTGGCGTCCACCTCGACGTTCGGGTACTTTTTCTCTTCCTTAATCTTCTTGACGAACTTCGCTTCGTCGATGCGGATTTCGCCCTGCCAAGGCGCCCCTCCGGCGGAGCGTACCCAGATTTTAACCCCGTCGATCGACCTTAAACCGTCCCAGCCTTTAAGCGGCAGCGCCAGATGGTTCCAGCCCTTCGACAAATCCAATTTCGCCGTGCCTTCCACGCGCTCTGAGCCGCTGTAGACGATGAACCGCGCATAGTACGCCTGGTTCGGATCCGCGCCCGGCAGTTGAACGGCCGCCGTGAAGTACGGCGTTTTCTTCGCGTCGATCGGCTGAGCGAGCTTCTTCTGCACGCCCGCCCAATTGAGCCGGTAAGCGCTGTTCACGGTCGCCGCCAAATAGCTGCTGCCGCGGAACGCCGCTCCTTGCTCGGAACGGATTGAGCTGACTTCGTCCGACGCCGCAAATCCGTCCGTTCCCGCTTCGAAGCCTCCATCCGATCCGGCTTGGTCTGCGCTGGCGACAAATTCGAGACCGTTGACTTCAGGCAAACGCCGATCGGCTAGCTGTGCGGGATCGAAACCCGGTATCGCTTGCTGCCAGCTCGGAATGCCGATGATCGCCTTCGCGAAATCCGTAACCTCTAGGGAACGCTCCGTATCGATATACTTAAACACGTCGTAGATCGCTTTGTGCTGATCCGGCGTTACGACCGAAGTCGGCGTATGCGTCCACAGACCGAGATTCAGGCCGCCCTCCTCGCCGTGATCGACGTGCCGATGCAGGATAAAGGCGTCGATGCCTTCAAGGAACTTGATTTTGTAATACGCATATGCGTATGCCGCGGCTTGAACCTTCTGATCCTCCTCAGAATTCGTTAAGCTGTGGAAGCCCTGCTCCGACAGGATGATACGGCGCATCTCCCCGTCGTACGTATAGTCAGGCTGCTTCATGTAGTCGACGAGTACGTCCAGGTTTTTGAACGTAATCCGCTGCGTGTCGAAGGAGTCCGTAGCCGTCGCATCGTTCCAGAACCGGGGATTAAACAGATTTTCCGGATAGGGGTGGAATGCTACATTCCAGCCGAAATCGCCTTCCGCTCGCGTCAATTGCGTCAAACGGTCCACGATCGCCTTGTTATCGTATTTCCACAAGGATTCGGCGCTTAAGTTTTCATTCCAGAAATGATCAAGCGAGATATACGTTCTGGCGTTCGCGTAAGCCGACTTAACGATTGTATCGACAAGGCGGAGCGTCTGAGCGTATTCGCGGATGTAGTCTTCGAGCTTCTTCGGTCCCATGTTGTTCCATACTTTGTTCTGGCCGACCTCGTTGCCCACGATGTAGTTGACCGCGCGTCCGAATTGCTGATCGGGCTTGGAATAGCGTTCGGCCAGAAATTGGGTCGCCGCTTTCACGTATTCGACGCCGATCGCGTTGGACGTGTTCAGCGCGTAGACGATGCCGCCGGGCTCCGAATCCGGATGAAGCAAATATTCGTTCGCAGATTGCGCGTCCTTCGTATCGTACATAATCAGAATGAGAGAAACGATAATGCCGTTGTCGGACAGACTCTTCACCTGACGGTCCATCTGCTCGATCCGATCCTTGCGGAAAAAGTAAGTCTGACCCTCGACTTCGAACGGAATCGTATTGTTCGGGTGATTGCCGTTCTTATACATCAATTCGTTGTAGGCTACGTTTAGCGCCGCGTGGCTGATGCCGAGCTCCTGCGCGTCGCCCGTCATCTGCACCTGCAGCCCCTTGATGCTCGCGGCCTGCGGGAACGGCTCACGGTTAGCTGCAAGCGTCTCTGCGTTCGCGACGTATTGAGGCGCCGCGACGAGCGTATATTCGCCTTCGTCCGCACGGGCCGCCACCGCAAACTTGGAGTACAGCCGGCTTCTCGTTCCGTCGGTCAAGCCGGTCTCGAACCGGAACGACTCCGCAAGATCCGCATCCGCCAGCGGTGCATGCGATGCCAAAGCCGTTTGCGCCTCCTCATAGGTGGCCAATTCAAACAAATACAGCCTCGCTCCGGGATGGTCCGCGACGAATTCGGGTTTAACGGTGCCTTCGACGGCAATCGCCCCGCTCTGTTCGATGCGCGCCTGCGCCGTTCCGTCGAACGGCTTCTCCAGTATGGGCATCGATTTGGGCGCGATCTGGTCGATCGACAGCGAGCCCGAATCCGAAGGAATGAGGAAGCGGAAAGCCGTTACGACCCCGTTCCAATCCTCGCGGTCCGAGAAATTAAAGTCGCGGGTGAACGTGCCTGAGGCCGGGATGTCGAACGTTTTCGCACGGGTATCGTCCCAATCCGTTCCCGCAGTTTTCCATTGTACGGTCAGTTGGTCCGCCCCCGTTCCGTTCGTCATCGTCACGGACAGTCCATTTCTCTTCGCCGCGTCGATCGTCAGCTCCGGAGATTGGAGCGTTGCTGCCGCCCCTCCCAACGTATAGGCGAGTTGACCTCCCGTCGCTTGCAAGCTTCCCCCTGCGGCGGTGAACCCTTCGGTTTCTCCCTCGATATCGAAGCTGAGGTCGCGGGCGTTCGTCGCCGTAATATAGTCGATCTGGAAACGGCCGTTCCAGTAGTCGTAGCCGGGGGCTCCCGGAGCGATGCCTTCCAGATCGAAGTTCTGCATGAAGGAGATTTCCATTTTCGTGATGTTGCTTCTTCCTGCCCAGTCCTCCAGATTGATGAAGATCGGCTTCCAGGAGTCCGGCCGGATCATGGCGACGCTTTCAAAGCTGTCGTCTGAATTAAACAGCGTAATCTTCAGCGCGTAATCGGCCGTCGCCTGCCAGCCCCAGCTGTTGGCCGCCAGCGCCAAATAACGGTAACCGCTTAAATCCAGCGGTTGTTCGTAGTCTCGATAAATTGATCTCCACTCGTATACTTTGACCAGCTCCGGCACCTGTTCCAAGGCGCCAGCCCCCTCGAACGGCTGGTTGGGACCATTCAGCAGACTGGTTACGTAATGAACCGAGTCCGTATTCGATCCGGCTTTCCACGCCTGTACCGACTCCTCCGTATTAAAATCGTCCAGCACTGCCGCAGGATATACATCCTTGCCCGTAGAAACCCAGTCGGACTGTCGCAGCTCCGGATCATGCTTGCCCGCCGAGACGGCGGCGGCAAGAAAGAGCTGTAAAAGCATTAGCATAGCCAGTACTGCAGATACGGTTCGCATTCGAGACATAAATAGCCTCCTCCACAGAATTAAGAATGTTTTCGCAAATAACATACCAAATAAGTATTCTTTATTCAATAATTATTTATTTAAGTATACATAAATGTTGCTAAGGAACTAGGAAAAATGATGTGCGCGAATAGATCAGCCGCAGTCTTTTCCTTTTGTTCTAGCGGGACGTTATGGGAGCGTATTTGAACGGCTGACTGCCTCTTACGGTCTGGCGGACCGTTTAGGGGAGCGAATTTGAGCGGCTGACTGCCTCTTACGGTCTGGCGGACCGTTATGGGAGCGAATTCGAGCCGGCAGCAGCCTCTTACGGTCTGGCGGACCGTTAGGGGAGCGAATTTGAACTTTAACGTACCTGAATGGAGGGGATTGTTCGAGAGATTCCAAAAGGTTGGTGTAAGCCGAAGAAAAAAAAGAAAAGCCGCCCCTAAAAGTGCTATGGGACGGCTCTTGTAAAACCAGTGTTAAACGCAGCTATAGTCGGATTGAGTCACGGTGAACATACCGGTAACAACCGTGCCCCCGTCGTCCTGCTCTGCCGTCTCGATAGGAGCGAACGATTGGCCAGCGGACCAACTAAGCCCTGCGGGAAGCCGAGCTTCGAAGGCGAATTGCCCGCCGTCCGTCTCAGACCAGAAGGCTTCGATATCCCCGCGAGGCGTCGGAATCGTCCCTTTCGCCCAAGTTAGTCCTCCCGCTGCGGCAGGGCGAAGCGCGACCCTGTCTTCCCCTAGTCGGGAAGTGTCGATGCCGAGCATTTCGCGAGTCAACAAATAAGTCGGAGAAGCGCCCCAGCCGTGAGAGAAGCTGACGGGGATGGATGCCTGCATATACGTCGGCGTATGGCCGAGATACGGACTGGGCACCGTGCATTCGGGCAGCGAAGGATCGAAGGTCTCCCACCACGTCGTCGCTCCCCGATCGAGCATAGCTCCCCAGAAGTAACGGATCTCCTTCAGCGCTTCCTCTCTGTACGAATAAGCAAACAGAGTTTCCAGAACAATGTGGTAGAAAAATGCGCCCTTGATCGGCGGAAGCTTGCCTGCCAAGTAAAAATCCTCAATGAAGCATTTTGCCTCTTCCGGCTCCATGATCCCGCACCAAGCGGCGACAAAGTTCGTCTGAGCGGTCAAGCTTGCGGATAATCCGTCCGCGGATAGACTATCTGCAAACAACGGGCTTTCCGGCAGCCGCATGCGACTCCTTATCGTGAGCCGCAGCCGGATCGCTTTGGTTTCCAATGCCTGCGCTCGCTCTTCCTCCCCCATGCGTCGCGCAAGCTGCGCAACCGTAAGAAGGAACTTATAGTAGTAGCAGGAAATTGCGGCCACTTTGTCCTTGCGCTCGATGTCGTCCGACCAATCGATAAAACACCACCAGCCGTCGCGGTCGGCATTGGCGAACAAGCCCTCCTCGTCCTCCTGCGCCTGAAACCAGGCTTCCAGCCGGCTTACGGATGGCCACAGCTCGGCCAGAAACTTGTCATCCCCGCTATAATCCACGTACTCTTTTACGCCGAACAGCCAATGCGCGCAAAAGTCCGGAAGCATAAAACCGTTGCTCTCCGGCCCCGTGCCTGGAATCGAGCCGTCTTCATTCTGAATGCGGGCGATTTGCAGCAAGGATTTACGAACAAGGGCCAAATCTCCGAAAGCTTGATAGACGACTCTCGCCATAACGACGGCATCGGCCACCCACAAAGCGCCCTCGCGATACGGGCAATCCTCGAAATGCTCCTGGCTGTTAACGATCGCCGTATACTTGCCCACCTCCCAGATTCTGTTCAGCCTCTCATCGCTGCACGCGAAGCTGCCATGCTCCGGATACGGGTAATGTACGGATTTCATGTTCACCGAACGCACTTCGACGGGCGCCGGAGTTCCTTGCAGAGCAAGCTTCATAAAACGGAAAGCTCGCCTGCCGAAGGAACGAACGAGATTGCTTCCTTTTTTCAGAACAAACGTGTCGGTAAGCTCCAGTTCAAGTCCTTCTCCGTAAAAAAGATGCGCGACCCCGCCCTCGGGCGCCTCAAGCTCTAACTCGGGATAGCCGACGACTTCCGTTCCGAAATCGTAGGTCGCGTTCGGATAGGAGCCCGGAACGGATGCGTCGACGAACATTAAATCGGGATGTCCGGCTCCCTCTAATACGGAATCGGCGTTAGCGATCGCACCCAAGTATGCCTGCTCTCCGACAACAGCTACGGGACGCAGCCACGATTTCTTCAGATGGGGAATTTCCCTCGCCAGCAGTCTGGGCCAAGGGGATTCAGCCTCATTCGCCCCAGCGACGACTGCCGCAGGCATCCAGTCCGAATCGTCGTATTCCGGGAGTTCCCAGCCGTCCTCCCGATCGGCCAAATAAATTTCGCGGTACCCGCCCCACATATGCATGCGGATCGAGTCCGGCCTCCACCGGGGAGAAACCCGGCATTTCCAGTCCGTCCCCGTAGCCGCCGCGCAGAAGCTCTCTTCAACGCTAGGATCGGTCTTCAAATCGATTTGGCACAGCAGCCCGCCAGGACCTTGGCGCTGCCCGGTAACGATACTGTCCGTGCCAAAGTTGTAGGCCAGCACGGCGACGACGTTGCGTCCCGGAAGCAGCTTGTCGGCGACATCGTATACGTCGTAATATTGCCAGTCGTTGTCGCAAGGCGAAGGACCTCTTCCGATTTCGGAGCCGTTAACGAACAGCACATATTCCTGATTCGCCGTTATGCGAAGCAATGCGCTATCGGGAGACGTCTGAAGCTCGAACGAACCTCGGGCTTCAATATATTGATTGTTTCGTCTTAAACTGTCGTTCACCCAAATCCAGTTTGCATCCCACTTCTCCATCGCTCCCCAACCTCCGGTATTCTCTGTAACTGATATTTAGTATTTAGTATACTTAATAATACTTTAATATACTTTTCGTGTCTATATGTATTGGAGAGAATTAGACGCCTCCTTGCCCATGGGTCCGGATTCGATCGCCCGCTTTGCCACATCGATAAAAAAAGCCCGCGAACTCGCAGGGGGACTGACCCCGGGAGTCCGCGGACTTCAACTAATCTTTATTGACCGTTCCGAACGCTGCTGCCTTCCGACACCGTTACGGTGCCGGACGCCGACTCGATATCGCGAATCGCCCAATGATTGCTCGGCACGTCCGGCCAGATGGAGGACGTAACGGCAGGCGTCGGACGCCCAAGCAATTGGTTCAGCACCCGTACCGTCTCTGCGCGAGTCAACGGACGATCCGGCTGGAAGGAGCCGTCCGGATAGCCCTTCAGAATCCCCGCCTGCATAGCCTTACCAATCGCTGCCGACGCCCAGTGCCCTTGCACGTCTTTCGGGAGAGCGATCGACGTCTGATCCGACGCCCCTGCCGGAAGCAGTCTGGCAACGATACTCGCCATTTCCGCACGAGTCACAGCGGCATCTGGACGGAAGCGGCCTTGATTATCGCCCCGCATCAGGCCCGTGCGCTGCATGTCGGCAATCGCCTCGGCAGCCCAGTGTTTGTTCGCCACATCTTTGTAGCCTGCAGCTTGTCCGGCTGCGGAAGCATCCGTGCCTTTCAGACCGAGGCGATGCAGTATGGTGGCGAATTCCGCGCGTTTGATCGATTGCGACGGACGGAATGTACCGTCCGGGTAACCGGACAAGTATGGCGCAAGCGTTCCTGCCTCCGCATCGCCCTCGTCCGCACCTATGCGAACAATCGTAAACGTGCTGAACTTGTCGACTTCGATCACAATGCCGGCTACGCTGCCGTCGGTATTATATCGAATCTTTCCTTGAACCAGCTTCTTTTCTCCGTCGCTGTGCTCGATATACACTCGCAGCTCCGACAGCAGCTTATCGGCCGCCGCTTTGTTGGCAGGCAGCTTCAAGCCGTCCAGTCGGAACAGCACTTCCGTGTTAAATCCGGAGTAGTTCGTTTCAATTTTGACCGGATGACCGATCACGGAGACCGCGCGACCGTCGGCCGCTTGCACGACCTGGTCCGCCTCCAGCACCCGATTATCTACCGTCTTCCGCTCGCCGGCCGCAACGATCGGCACGATGCGGAAGTAAGCGTCCGTACCATTCTGGCTGAGTTGCTTCAGCGAATCGCCCCGCAGCTCGATGACGCCTTCCGGCAGTTCGATCTGCAGCGACAGGCCGCTATCCGAGAGAAGAATTAGCGCTTGAGCGCTTAAGTTCACATAGCGCTCGTCGGCAGGATCGTCCGGCAGATCGGACACTTGAATCCGAGCGATGCTTGTCTTGCCCTGTTTCGCTTTGGCCACGATGTCTTTCGCTTTATCCGCGTCCAGCTTTACCGTATCGGTTATGCTGCCGTCCGGCGCAACGGTCCGGACGATCGGAATTTGTACAACCCATTCTCCCGCGCCTCCGGTTACTTTCGTTTGACGCACGATCTCTGTCGTCGACGAGCCTGAGTTTACGCGGGTCACGTCGATGGAATACGTCTGCGAAACTTTTTGATCCGGAGATTCGACTCGAACGTTAATCGTATTCTGCCCATTCGCCAAGCTTGCCGTGAAGCTTCCGCCTCCCTGCAACGTTTTGCCCATCACAGTGACCGTCGCTTGCGGATCGTTGGCGGTTGCCGTAATCGACATGCTGGCTTGGCTCACTTTCTGCTTCGTGCCGTAGCTCAGCTTGTATGGCGTAAAGCTGCCGTCAATCCGCGCGCTCGCTTCCAGAGCGGATAGCAGCGGCGGCGCTTCAGGCGCACCTTTCTGACGCAATACAGTAAGAGTGTAGTCTCGCGTTCCGCCATTCTGTGCGCTGATGACAATTCGCACGGTCAGACTGTCTTCCTCAAGCGGAAGCGAAACCGCGCTGCCGTTCAGAAGCTGGCCGTTAATGCGAACGGCAGCATCCGGATGCGCAACAGGTAAAAGCGTAAAGGCGGTTGTTCCCTCCGGCACATATACTTGATAGCTCGCGATATCCGGAGCAAAGCCAGGCGTTACCGCCGAACCGCTCGTCTCAATTCCCAGTTGCCGCAATTCCGCATCGTCGCTGCCCTCCCGCCATACGACAATCTCGTATGTGCGAGATTTTGCGCCGTCAGGCGACGTAACGATAACCGGAATTCGATTTTCTTCCGCTGGCAGAGCAATTAGCGCGGAGGCTTGTCCGTTCTGAACCGCACTCCCGTCGACCGTAATTGTCGATCCGGCCTTCAACGAGCTTGGCGTCAACGTCACGCCCTCCACCGTATGATCGACATAGACTTCATAGGTATCTTCCGTTCCCTCAAAAGGAGCTGCGGCAATCGTTTCGCCTGTCTGCGATTTTATCGCCAGATCGCCGAGCAGAGATATGCTCGAACCTCCGCTGATCTTCAGCGTATAGGTCTTTGACGGTTCGTTGCCGGTCGGTTGAACCTTAATTGCCACCGATTTAACCGAGTCAGACACCTCAACCTCGACATAACCGTCAGCTGTAAGGGGTTGCCCGTCGATCGTAACAGTCGACGCCCCCACCATTGGCACTGCGTAGACGCGTACACGATTGGAATCGGCTTTCGCCTCATAGGATATCTTCTCGAACTGATAAGGCTCGCTTAATGTTGCGCCTCCAACTGTCAACGCCGCAAGATCTCCAGGGAAATCTCGCCACGTTCCATCGCTGTTCTTCAGTACCTCAAAGCCGTATTCCGTTGTGTTGCCGGCCGCATCGGAAGCGACAATTTCCATCGGAATCCGATCCGCGCTGGCGCTCCAATCGAGCGGAGCGTAATAAACAAAGCGCCCCTCGTCATCCAAAGGCACGGTCGTGCCGCTGATGACCAGCTTGGCCCCGATGTCCGTCTGTCCGACAAGCAGCAGCTTGCCGGTGCTGTCCACCGAGCCGTTAAGCGGGATTGGCGTTCCCGCGTCGTCCTTGCCGGAAACGATCAGCAGCGGCCCCGTACGATCTACGAACAGGCTGCGAGTCTCGAAGCTGCGGTCGCCGCGTTCGTTCACCGCTTCAACCAGCAGTTTGTATTCCCTCTCTTCCAGGGCTCCGGAATTCACATTCAACAACACATTCAAATCAAAAGAGTGAACGCCGCCCGCGGCTATCTGAGCGCTGCTGCCAAGCAGCTGCCCATCAATCGTCAGGGTTACCGCCGTCGTCTGATCGGCTTCGATGTTCAGCAGAGCATGGTCTGCGGATGTAAAGAATATCACGCGGTCGCTGCCGTCGTAAGCTTGGACGGTTTTGGTTTTGACCGCAGCCGGGCTGCCCCCGGCATCCAGCGACACGGCAAGCGCGGCCGGCTGCGGATTCGGCAGCGTCACGGCGACGCTTGCGGAGAGCGGGCTAAGCGCGACCCGTCCGTCCGACAGGCCGATTGCCGATACCGCCACCGTATAGTCGGCGTTCGTCGGCAGTCCGGAAATGACCGCTTGCTGGGTTGCTCCGGCCTGAGGCTCGATGTCCATCGCCGGATTAACCGGTTGGCTGCCCGCGCCTTCGCCGATCCATACCCGATATTTCTCCACTTGGCCGGGTACGGACTTGAAGCTCAACGATATTTCGCCATTACCCGTCGACTGCAGCTCAAGCTGCGTCGGCGCGGTCAACGCATAGGAGGCTTTAACCTCCACCGTCTCTTCCGCAACACCGTAAGCGGGAGCTTCGCTTTCGCTCGTCGCCGCGGCCGACAAATAGTAAGTCCCGGGCAGCACCGAATCCGGAATATCAATCAGGAGCATGCCGGATGCTGGCAAAGCTTCTGCGAGCGCGTCTCCGATATAATCTTCTTTGCCGCCGGTCAACATCAACGCAACTTCAGTGTCGGGAGCGGCATTCGCCGTCGACCAGGTCACACGAATGCGATTGTCAGCCACGGTTGCGACGGAAACCTTCACTTCAGGCAATGGAATCAGTTTCTGAATTTCCAGTTCCGTTCGCGTACCGTTCTGCACCAGCCATCTTCCGGCAGGCGCGTCCAGCAGAGAGATGTACAGCATGTCCCGGCCGTCCTCTGCAGGATAAGGCGTTGCGACCTGCGACTGCTCCGTCGGATCGCCGCCGGAGGAACCGCCCGGCACCCGGTCCGCAGCCGGCTGCACATACGCGTTGCCGCCTGGCGCTGCGAAGTCCAGCGTGTAGCGGGAGCCGTCCGGCTTCAGAATGACCGTGTTGGCATTGCCGCCGCTGACGGACAGCATGTAATCGCCTTTTTCCACCACGTTAAAATATTTCGAATAACGGCCTTCGTTAATCAGCGGCTTGATCGACTTGAACTTCCGGTTCAGTTTATAGGCCAGAATGCTCGCAAAGCTGCTGCCGACCGCCTTCCACTGGCCTTTCAGCTCGCCCCCGTCGATCCATACGGTCATTTTCCGCTGGGCTTCGTCATAGATCATGTTCATACCGCTTGCATTCGAATTGGGCTGAAGCGCGTACTCATCGCCTGACGGCGTATACAGCTTCGTATGCTCGTCCGCTCCGTAAATTTCCACGATCGCCTGACCGCTGGTCCAGTTGTCCAGCTCGAACACCGTCGGATAAGCGGCGTTCTGCACCCATTGCCGGAGTTGATCGGCAGTCGTATCCGCCGGTACGCGGCTCAAATGCGCCTGAGGACTAGTATGGGCGACGATCAACCACGTTCCCGTTTCGGCCGCGTCCAGCAAAATGCGCTGACGGCCGTCGGTGTCCGTAAAGCCGTTCCAGTCCGGCTGACTAGGCGACGCTTCCAGATGATAAGGTCTGCCGTCCGGTTTGTAGAGAATCATTTCAGCGGGAGCCTCGTCCACCACCAGCTCGTGAAGACCGCGCTCCGCTACCAATAAGGAAGTAACCAGCCGCTCGGCGGTCTGCATCCATACCTGAGCCAACTGCTCCAGCGTCAGCGAGCGGTTAGCGAACAGCAGCTCGTGAACGCGAATCTGGCTGTCCGCGTCGGTCGTAACCTTCCAGATGCCTTTACTCAAGGAAACCCGCATGAAGGTAAGATCCGATCCGGCATCGTAGACCGTCTCCGGCCTCACCGCGTTTTCGGCTTTCGGGTTATCGACGGCGGCAACCTTTAACGACGCGGTGCGTTGATCTCCCGTCATCACTATCAACGCCTCGTAAGCGCGATCCGACCGGAACGCGGAAGACGTTTGGCCTGCGGCCGCGTTCTGCACGGTCATCGGCAGAGCTTGCTCTACGGAGGTCAGCTGACCGTCGGCAAAACGCGCCTTCGCATTCCGCTCCGCGGCGTCCTGCGGCTGCACGACTCCGTTCACCGGCGTCAGCTCGTACACCTTCTGCATCTCTCCGGATGCCGTCGGCAGAGCCGCAACCGCGTTGAAACGGGCAAAGTCGAAGCTCTTCGCCCAATCGTCTCCGGCCGCAAGCCTGAAGTCCGCCATCCCGCTTGGCTCATAGCCGATCAATTCCTCCAGAATGTCGCCGAGAGGCGCTGTTTTCTCGAAGAAATCGTCGATTTTGTTATAGAGGTTGCCGACGAAATCCAGTCCCTTCTCCCACCAGGACTTCTTCGGCGGTTCGGCCTCGACCTCGAACAGGATCGTATTATTGCTGAACGTATACGACACTCTCGCATTAATCCCGTTGTGCTTCATCATCCCGATCATTTGCTTGTCGTTTACGCTTAAGACCACATCGCGAATCGTCGCGCCGCCGATGCGCGGAATGCCCTTCGGCACGTAGACGGTCGCTTTCAGAATGCCGTCGTATCCTTTTTTATTGAAGGAATACGCGGCGATTTTGCCTTTGATCGTATCGAAAGCGTTAATGTCGCCCGATGCCAGGAAACCCGGCTTCGAGAAGCCGTTGATCCCTGCAATCGAGGGGTTAACGACCGCCTGCAAAGTCATGTTCTTGACCGGCAGCCAGTAGTAATATTCGATCCCCGTCGCGTCGAAGCCGTAAGGCGTCAAATTGACGGCGATCTCGTCGGTGCCGAGCAGGTTAAACTTGCTGCTCACCGCCGGATGCTTCTGCTGCGGAACGAGAACGTCCGCTACCGAGCCGGAGACGGGCAGCCGCTGCGGGATTTGCGTTTTCCCGGCCAGCTTATCCGCTTTTCCGTACAAATAATTGACCTGCAGACCCGTGGAGCCCAGAGTCGATTTGTTGAACATATTGAAGCCGATCTCATCGAGCCGTCCTTGGTTCAGCTTCATACGTAGGTCGAAGCCGATGTCCGTTCCCGGCAGTTTGCCCTTGCCCTTCACATCAACCATCGGATAACGGCTGTCGATGACGAAGGAAGTATCGCTTACGTCGATCGGACCGACCTTAAAGCTCTTGTCCAGCGGGTAATTGCCAACCAGCTCGAACCGGCCGTAGCGATACTGCAGATCGTCGACGGCAATCGCTTTGGATACTTTCTGGTTTCCGACCATAAAGCCGAGCTCCAGAGAACCGGCCAAATTCACGCCTTCCTTGACGAACGTAATCTTGGTCGGTTTAAGGGGCATATCGATACCCAAATAATCGGCGGCCTTGCCGTCATTCAAGACGATGGAGAAATCGTTCGAAGTCAGTTGGAAGCTTCCGTCGTACAGCGTATACGACGCATTCGCCCCCTGGCCCCCCGTGTTGACGTACAGGCGCCCTTCTCCGGTAATGACGGATTGCGCCGAATTGCTCTTGTCCACAACAAGACTGCTGCCTTTGAACATAACGGTATTGTTAATCGCAACGACCTCGGATACGTCGTTCAGCGTGTACACGTTCGGAGCTTGCGGATCTTCTGTGAACGGACCCTGCAGCCTTAAGGAGCTAAGCTCGTTCGCCGACGATGTGCTCGGCACCTCTACAAAAGCGAAATCTCGCGGTTTGTAGAAATCGAGTTCGGTCACCATCAGTGCCTTCGGGAAATTATAGTGCTTATAGAAACCGTGAGAGAGAACGACATCATATTCCCCTGCCGGCAAATCGACCTTCCAAGTAAGCTCCAACTGCCGCTTGTTCAAAATATTGTATTCCAACTCATAGCGGTCGCTGCCGTTCTGCAAATAGTAATCGATCAAATCTACTGGCTTGCGCAGCAGGTTGGTCACGCCTTCGCCGACGGCAACCAGCCGCTTGCGGTCCTTCACGTTCAGCACGGACGGGCCGACCCGATCGTATTTCACATCGGGCTTCTCTAGAGTCGTATCGTCCTTCAGTTCGAATGGCCTGATCTCGGTATAGCCGGTGCCTACTTCATTGATGGCATAGCCCCGAACCTCATATTTGCGCTGCCATTCCAGGCCGGTCAACTTAACCGTGAACGAACCGACCCCTTTGGGATCCGTTTTCGTGTAAGGGACGATTGTCCATGGGCCGTTGCCACCTTCCGTATAAGGCCGATATTCTATCCCCCGCGACGTAAGATCCCTGCCTCCGATAGATCGAATCTCTGTAATAACGCTGACGGTGTCGTTGATTTGGGCTGGGTCGAAGTCATAAAGTATCGCGTCTTCCTCATCCATCTCAAGAACCGGTGCGGACGGCGGCGCGTAGTCGAAAGCCCATGTTTCGTTCATTCGACCGGCTGGCCAACTGCCGACCACATTCTGAAGCGGCTTATCCATAATGCTGATTTCGTCTCGGTAGCCGCCAAACAAAATAAATTTCGAGCCGTCGTAAGCCAGGTTCGCATCGCTTAACGGAAAAGGTACGATATTCGGATTAGGCTGAGAATACTGCTCATACCCAGTCACATCATTGTAGACAACCCCCGTGGAGTATTTCAGAGGGTACTTCTCCCATGCTCCGTTCTTCCAGCCGTAGGCCAAGCTCCCCCTCATCGGAGGATACCTGCTTGAGGGCAAGAGCAAATCGGTTACCAACTCATTGTTATACGAATGAACATAATCCCGTTTGCCCCCGAAGAATACGACACGTTTGCCGTCGTAAGCTACCGTTTCTGACCAACGCTCGTAGTCTTCAGGTCCCTTGGTCGAGCTCCATTTCCGGTCGAGGCTATTCCATTGCCACAGCTCGGTCGAACCGGCCTGATGGGTGACAGATTTCACGCTCTGATCCGAAGACGCCGTGTAATTTTGGGTCACCGTTCCCGTAATCCCGCCATACAGAATGGCTGTTTGCCCATCAAAGCTCATTTGCCCATAATAAGCGGCAGGCGGAGAATCAACGGAATTCGACGGAGTCACATTCTCCCACGACGTCCCGTTCCACAGCCAGGTTTGGCCATTCGGCACCTTCGTAGAACCGCTGAGCGTATATCCGCCGAATAGAATCAGATTCTGACCGTCATAGGCCATCTGCGCGCCTGCGCGCGGCGAAGGAGACGCCGTCAGTCCGGTCACTTGCGTCCAAACGCCGCCGCTCCATCTCCACGTATCGCCAAGTACGCCGGACTGCCCTTGCCCACCGAAGAGAATTACGCTGCTGCTGGCCGGATCATATGCAATAGCCGCATGCTTGCGCTTGGCCGGAGGAGTCCCAACGCTCAGCATTTCCTGCCAGGTGTTGATGTCGCCTCCTGTCCAAATCCAAGTATCGTTCAGCAGGCCGCTGTTCCCCTCGCCTCCGAACAGCATAACCGTTTTTTCAAACTCGTCATAGACCATCGCCGCCGCATCTCTCGCAGCCGGCTTGAATGTACCTCCCGTCATCCGTTCCCAGGTATAATCGATCAAATGGTCGTTCCCATATGTAACGGACGTAACGCTAGGCTCATAAGTGCTTTGCGTGACGCTTGTCGGCTCTAATGAAAAACCTGGTTCGTTGTTCAGGTCCTCCGCATAAACAGCAGCGTGTCCTCCCGGCTGTATCAGAGGAAAACATTGCAGAATTAACGCGACAATCAATAGTTTAGCCAATCCCGAGCTCCAATGTTTGCGCAACAAATCTGCTCCTCCATTCTCATAGTTGTTTCGGCCCATTATGTATCTCTCCAATCGATATAGTTCGACTTTATTCTACACATTGGCTCTAAACAAATAATAAACAATTCTAGTTCTATAGTCCCAAAACCGAAAAACAGGGGCTCCGTCGCGTAAAAAATGCGCTTGAGAAGCATCTCTTTTATCGAAAGCAATGAAGAAAAACCGCCAATCCAAGCGAAAGCCCGCCAGACCTACCGGTCAGCGGGCTTTCGCTTCAATTTATTTGCGCTGTGGAACGAGCTGCCCATCTTTGCCTTCCGACACCGTTACGGTGCCGGACGCCGATTCGATATCGCGAATCGCCCAGTGGCTCGGCGGAACGTCCGGCCAGGAAGAGGCCGAGACGGCGGGCGTCGGACGATCAAGCAGTCGATTCAGCACCCGCACCGTCTCTGCGCGAGTCAACGGACGATCCGGATGGAACGAGCCGTCCGGATAACCTTGCAGAATGCCCGCTTGCAGCGCCTTGCCGATCGCCTCCGCAGCCCAGTGCCCTTGCACATCGTCCGGGAGCGCCGCGGTCGCTGTCTGATCCCCTGCTCCCGCCGGAATCAGTCTGGCCACGATGCTTGCCATTTCCGCACGAGTTACCGCAGCCCCTGGACGGAAACGACCCTGATTATCCCCAAGCATCAGGCCCGAGCTTTGCATATCGGCAATAGCCTCTGCAGCCCAATGCTTGGCCGCCACATCCTCATAGCCTGCAGCCCGTCCGGCAGCGGAAGCAACCGCGCTCTTTAAGCCAAGACGATGCAAAATGGTAGCGAACTCCGCGCGTTTAATCGATTGCGAAGGGCGGAATGTTCCGTCCGGATACCCGGACAGATACGGTTCCAGCGTTCCTGCCGTATCTCCCTCGCTCAAGCCGATTCGTACAATCGTAAACGTACTGAACTTGGTGACTTCGACGGCAATGCCGGCTACGCTGCCGTCCGCGTTGTATCTAACCTCTCCCTGCATCAGCTTCTTCTCTCCGTCGCTATGCTCAATGTACACTCTCAGCTCCGACAGCAGCTTTTTGGCTGCCTCCTTATCCAAGGGCAGCTTTAAGCTGTCGAGACGCAGCAGCACTTCCGTCTTAGAACCGGAATAGTTCGTTTCGATTTTGACCGGGTGTCCGATCACGGAGACCGGGCGGCCGTCGGCTGCTTGCACGACTAGGTCCGCCTCCAGCACCCGAGTGTCTACCGTCTTCCGCTCGCTGGCCGCAACGATCGGTACGATGCGGAAGTAGGCGTCCGTCCTCTTCTGGCCAAGCTGCTTCAGCGCATCGCTCCGCAGCTCGATGACGCCTTCCGGCAGCTCGATCTGCAGCGACAGACCGCTGTCCGCTAGAAGAATCAACGCTTGGGCGCTCAAGCTCACGAAGCGCTCGTCGGCTGGATCGCCCGGTAAGTCGGTCACTTGAATCCGCGCGACGGTTGTCTTGCCCTGCTTCGCTTTGGCAACGACGTCTTTCGCCTTATCCGCGTCCAGCTTCACCGTATCGGTTGTGCTGCCGTCGGCAGCAACGGTCCGAATGATCGGTATTTGCACAACCCAATCTCCCGCGCCGCCGGTAACCGTCGATTGACGAACATTCTCTGTTGTTATCGCCGGCGATGACGAAGACGAAGAGGAGCCTGAGCTTGTTCGCGTTACATGAATAGAATAGGTTTGTGAGGTCCTATGATCCGCCGACTCCACATTTACGATAATGGTATTTTCACCGACCGCGATAGAAGGCGTAAACGTACCGCCGCCCTGTTGCGTAACATCTTGCACCGTTACGGTTGCATCCGGATCGCTTGCCATGGCAACGATACTCACCTTCGCATTCTGGGTTTTCGATACCATATCATACTTAAACTTGTACGGCGCAAACTCGCCATCCAGGTTTGGCGTTGCTTCCAGACTGGCAAGCGTTGGCGACTGTCCGGGCACCGTCTGGCGGCGCAATAAGCCAACCGTGTAGGTGCGCGTCGCGGCTCCATCCTCTGCGGTTACTTCAATGGCAACGGTTTGCGCATCCTTCGTAAACGGCAGAGATACCTCTCCGCTTGTTGGCATCTGACCATTGATGCGAAGAGTTGCATCAGTCTGCTCAGTGATAGGCAGAAACTTAAACTCATCCGTCGCATAAGGCACAATCACCTTATAGTTGCTCGTTTGAGGATTAAAGTCCGCTAACAGCTCCGCCCCGTCTGTGACAATACCCAGGCTTTGCAGCCGCGCATTGTCGCTTGGCTCGCGCATCACAACGAGGGTATACTCTCGCTTAGTCACGCCATCCGGCGCAGTAACGATAATCGGTATCCGATTCTCGCCAACGCTTAGCTGAATCGGCGCAGAGGCTTGCCCGCTTGAGACAGCCTGACTTTTCACTTGAATGGCGGAGCCGATCTTCGATGCGCCAGCGGTCACCGTCACACGATCCACGCTGTTGCCCACATAGGCGGTATAGCTCTCCTCCGCTCCTGTGAAGCTTGGCGCCGGAATCTCGTCTCCGGTCTGCGCATCGTTAAGCGTTAACGTACTCAGCGTCGCTTCGCTGGAGCCCGTTCCATTCAGCTTCAGCGAATAGAGCTTGTCTCCCGCACTTGCGGAATGTACTTTGATGGACACCGTTGTTTCCCCGGAAGCAGGCAACGCTATGTCCACATATCCGCTGGTCGGAAGTGTCGTATCATTGACCGTCACTGTAGAAGCAGCATCCATCGGCACCGCATACACGCGAACGCTGTCCGCATAGGCTGCCGCTTCATATTCGGTTTGACCGAATTGATAAGGCGTAATCATCCGTGCGTTGCCTACGGTCAACGCTGCAAGCTCTCCAGGGGTTGCCGGAATCGGTCCAGACACGCCCCGCATCACTTCAAACTTATACACGGTTTCGTTGCCCGCCACATCCGTAGCAGTCATCACGAATGCGACAGATTCTTCCGAATCCCCCCACTCAATCGGAGCGTAATAACTGAATTGACCGTTATCGTCCACAGGCACAGTAATGCCGTTCACAACAAGCGTTGCTCCCGCATCGGTTTGGCCGGTCATATACACATTGCTGTGTTCCGCGACCCTGCCATTAAGCGAAATCGGCTCGTTCTGCGCATCCAGGCCTCCGGAAGCGATCAGCAGCGGCGCCGTCCGATCAATTACCAGCTTGCGGTAGGCCATACTGCGGTCGCCGCGTTCATTGACGGCTTCAATCTGTATGCTGTTCACCCGCTCCGGCAACTCATTCACGCCAAGCAACGCCTGTAAGTCAAACGTTGTCGTTCCCCCCGCCGCTACTTGCTCGCCGGCAAGCTGCTTCCCATTAACAAACAGGGTAAGCGCAGCGGACTGATCCGACTCGATCTGTAAGGAAGCTTGCTCAGCCGCCGTAAACAACGCCTGCTCCTCGCTGCCGTAATAAGCCAGATAAGATTTCTCCACAACGGCTTTACCGCCTGCCGCGTTCACGGTTACGGCCAACTTCGCCGGTTCCGGAACAGGCAACTCCGTCTGCACGCTCGCAGACAGCGGACTAAGCGCCACACGGCCTTGCGCATGTCCGATTGCCGAGACGGCAATATCGTAAGTCGCTCCGGCCGTTAGACCGGAAATTACGACCTTCTGCGTGTTTCCGGCTTGCGGCTCGACATCCATGACCGGAGCCATAGCCTGAGCGCCGCCTGTCTCGCTAACCCAAATGCGATAAGCGGACACCTCCCCGGCGACAGACGCAAACTGCAATGTAATCTCTTCATTGCCCGTCGCCACCACATTCGGCTGCTCAGGCGATTGGAGCGTAACGGGAGCAGTCGCTTCCACGATCCCCTGCGCCATTGTCAACAGCGGCATTCCATTCGTGCTTTCGCCTAAGACACTCAGATGATAAGTACCGGGCAGCAGATCTCCCGAAAGATCGATCGCCTGATTGCCGGAAGCCGGCAGACCGCTGCGGATCACTTCTCCAACCCATTGATCAGCGCTGCCTGTGAGCATCAACGTTACTTGCGTATCGGACGCCGCATTTTCCGTGGACCATGCAACCTGAATCCGATTGTTCGCGCCGGCAACGTTCGATACCGAAGCGGTCAGCGCCGGCAACGGGATTAATTTCTGAATTTGCAGCTCTGCCGCTTTCGGAGTTTGAATCGTCCATTTGCCTGCCGGCGCGTTAAGCAGCGATACGTATAGCATATCCTTGCCGTCATTAACCGGGTTCGACGTCACAATCTGCGGCGAATCCCCGCTAGAATCCGCACTTAGTACCCGGTCAGACGCCGGTTGCAAATAAGCGTTGCCATCAGGCTCGGCAAAGTTCAGCGTGTACGGCTTGCCGTCAGGCGCGATCAGAACGGTATTCTCATTGCCGCCGCTCACCGTCAGCATATAATCCCCTTGCTCCTCCAGCATAAAATACTTGCTTACGAGGCCTTCCATCGTCAGCGGTTTGATCGATAAAAACTGCCTGGACGCCTTGTAAGCAACCGCACTCGTAAAAGTGTCGCTTACAACCTTCCATTGTCCCTTCAGATCAACGCCGTCCAGCCAAATCGTTTGCTTCTGTTGGGACTCATCATACAGGACGTTCATCCCCGGCAAACCCGGGTCGGGCTGCAACGCATACAGCTTCCCGCCAGGCGTATACAGCTTCGTCTGCGCATTCGCCCCGTAAATTTCTACAATCGCTTGTCCATGCTCGGTCTGTTTCAGTTCGAATACCGTCGGATAAGCTTGGCTTTGCGCCCACTGCGCAACATCGCTCATCCCGGTCGCAGACGGCGCATTGCTCAATATTGCGGACGGAGCTGTGCCGGCGCTAATCATCCATGTGCCCGCCTGAGCTGCGTCCAACAAGACGTAAGTCGTTCCGTCCGCAGCGCGGAACGCATTCCAATTCGGCTCGCTCTGTGCCGTCTGCAGACTGTAAGGACGTCCATCCGGCTTGTACACAATCGCATCGCCTTGCGTTTTCCCAATTTGCAGGACGTAGCTGCCCGGCTCCTCCACCGTGAACGAGGTCACGGAACGCTCCGCCGCTTCCGCCCACAGCTTTCCAAGTTCATCCAGCTTCAGCGATTTGTTGGCGAACTGCAGTTCATTCACCTGAATCGCACTACTGCCGCTTATCGTCAAACTCCACTTTCCTGCGTACAACGCTACACGCATGTAGGTCGTATCGCTGGCCGCATCGTAGATCGTTTCCGCTTGTACAGCCTGCTCTTGCGTTGTCCCCGTAGCCGTCGCTTTCAGCGCAGCAGTTCGTTGATCTCCGGTCAATACGAACAGCGCGGTGTAAGGATGATCGACCATCAACGAAGCAGACAGCTTGCCGGCCGAAGCTTTCGTTTCCGTCACAACAAACGGCGTCTGATCCATCGTGGTCAACTGTCCGTTCACCATACGCGCTTGCGCATCGGTATGCACCGGCTTCTCCGGCTGGATGGACGCGCTGATCGGCGTCAAATCAAAGGCGCGCGGAAGCGGAGCGGCCGACAGAATATGCACCGGATTGTCTTTGCTCGACTTCGAAAATCCGAGCACGCCGGTTACAATGTCGAGCCACGGCGCCGTTGCATCGAATACGCTGGCAATACCGCCGCCAATCGCGCCTCTAAGACTCCACGTAGGCCACGTAGGCTTCGGCGGCTCCGCCTCTACGTCAAACGACATCGTGTTGTCCTTCACCGAGTACCCTAGACTCGCACCTATGCCATTGTGCTTAAACGTACCGTAAAGCCCGCCTTGACTCACATTTAAGATCACGTCTTTGACCGTCGCTCCGCCGATGCGCGGAACCCCTGCCGGAACGCGAACGGTTGCCGTGATCGAACCTTTAAATCCTGACAGATTGGCCATGCTGATCGGGCCTTTTATTTTGCCATCGAGATTGAAATCGCCCTTCATCGTATAACCCGGGTTGGAAAAAACCTTAACAGCTGCCGTTTTGGCATCTGTGACAGCTTGCAGGGTCATATTCGACACAGGCAGCCAATAGTAGTTGGCCGTTCCGTTATTCGTAGTTAAACCATAAGGAAACAGAGTGGCATTAAATTCGCTATTGTTCAAATGATACTGGGCATTGCCCTTCTGCAACTGCGAAGAACTCGTATCGTTCATCGAACCGGTAACGCGCAGCGTCTGGGGAATCTGTGTTTTGTTCGCCAGATTGTCTACACTGCCGGATAGAGGATCGACCTTTAACCCTGTCATGCCAAGTCTCTCCGACGTCCACGTGTTGTATTTAATGCTGTCGAGACGTCCCTGCTTGGTCAGCGTATACAGATTAAAGCGAAGGCTCGTCCCAGGCAATGTGCCCGTTTCCTCAAACCTGACATAAGGAACGCTGTCAATGCTGTTCACAACCGCTTTAAAACCATCCACATCGAGCGGGCCTACTTTAAGACCGGTATCTACGGCAATGCTCTTGTACAATTCAAACCGGCCGTTACTAAACGTCAGCTCATCCGTCGTTACCCATTCATCAATCTCTTGATCCCCTAATGGCAGAACGAGGTGAAGCTCCGCATTTAAACGAAAGCCGGATATTGTAAAAGTAAGCTGGTTGGCCTTGACGGGAACGTCCAGATTCAAATAATCTTCCGCTTCCGTGGTAGTCAAGGCGATTGAAAAATGGTCAGACGCAATCGTAAACGATCCCTCATAAAGCGTATAAGAGACGGACCCCAGCGCATTATTGCTATTGACGTATAAGCGGCCATCGCCGCTAATCGTCGTTGTAGCGCCGCGCTTGTCCACCACCAGACTCGCGCCCTTGAACAGCAACGAATCATTGATAACGACCGGTTCGGTTGCGTCATTCAAGACATACACATTCGGTACTAACGGGTCCTCCGTGAATATGCCTTTCAACCTAAGACTGTTGGCCTCATTGCTGCTCGATGTGCTGGCGACTTCGATGCTGGCGAAGTTACGCGGCTTGTAAAAGCCCGATTCAGTGAGCAGCAGCCCATCGTCGAATACACGATCGTCGAAGAAATCATGCTCTAGATGTACGTCATATTGACCGGGCGGCAGGTCGGCTTCCCATGTCAACTCCAGTTGACGATTGTTTATGATATTATAATCGAGCGGATATTGTGCGCCGTCCGAATCCTTCAGGAAATAATGAATACTGTCGGGCGACTTGCTAAGCAGATTGCTAATCCCCGTTCCTACAGCAACCAACCGCTTCTTGTCTTTGACATGAAGCACCGCTGCGCCTAGGCGGTTGAATTGAAGATCGGTCGCCTCAACGTTCCCGCTCTCCATCCTGAAACGCTTGATCTCCGTGTAGCTCTTGCCGAGCTCATTAACGGCATAGCCCTGAACCTCGTATTGCTGCATCCACTCCAGCCCTGTTAATTGTACCGTGAAGGAGCCTGGAGCGGAGGCAGAGCCGGTGTAAGGAACATCCGTCCAAGCTCCGTTGCCCTCTTGCGGGTAGACACGATATTCGATTCCGCGTGCGGTAATCTCTTTCGTTCCATTATCATAGACGCTGGTCACCACGCTAACGATATCATTCGCATGATTATTCTCATCCACGCTGACGACCGGGTCCCCTGCAAGCCTGACCCCCGGCGCCGACGGCTGCGGCACGCCGAACAGCCAGGTTTCATTTATTGTGCCTGCTGGCATATTACCGACCAGATTATTATCATTGTAATTATCATAAATCATTATTGCATCCCGATGACCGCCGAAATAGACCAGGTTTTGACCATCGAAAGCCATGTTCGCATAGCTGATGGGGAAAGGTTCCCGTTGATTGTCGACCCCTCGAACAGGATATATATTCCCGCCTACTTCTCTCCAATCGCGCTGATATATTCTATCTGTGGAATATCCGCTTGAAAGATATTCCCAAGTATCTTCTCCTGCCCAGCCATCTACAGCTTCCCCCGACATGCCTACATCGTTAGGCAATTTCAATTCTGGAATTACGGTTAAATTGGCCATGTTGATGTAGCTGGTTACTCCGCCAACATTTACGATTCGCCGCCCGTCATACGCCATCGCATTGCCCCAGCGACCGTAAACATCCCCCTTATAATCTTCAACCACCGGTCCGTCGATCGAACTCCATGATTGAGCAACGCGATCCCACAGCCACAATAAAGTAGAACCTCGATCAAACGTAACCGGCTTTGTTATTATTGGTGCATGTGTACTCGTATAGGTACCTGTCGTAGGCCCCTCATTTCCGCCAAAGAGCAGTGCTTTTTCACCATTATAAACCATCTGCCCGCTGTAGAGAGCCGGAGGCATAACAGCCGGATGAGCTTCCGTCCACCCCGCTCCATCCCACAGCCACATATCGCCTAACGGCGTCTTCGTACTTCCGCTAAGTTCATAGCCGCCGAACAGAACCAGATTTTCGCCGTCAAACGCCATCTGAGCGCCGCCTCGGGCGGATGGAGAGTCGGCAAGCCCCGTAACCTGCTCCCATCTGGCATTGAGACCGTCCCACAGCCATGTATCGCCCAGCACGCCGGACTCTCCTTCGCCCCCGAATAGAAGGACTTTTCCAATGTTCGGGTCATAGGCCATCGCTGCCGATTTGCGCTTGTCGGGAGAGAGCGTGAGCTGCAGCATATCCTGCCAGGTTTGCTGCTGACCGTCCCAAATCCACGTATCGTTCAGCAGTGTGACACCTTCTCCTCCGAACAAAATCACATTCCCAGCCACTTCGTCACGAACCATCGATGCCGCTTGTCTGGCCTCCGGAGAGAGATTAACCTGAACTTGCTTCCATTTATAATCCGTAAGAGCTGCCGTCGGCGGATTAGCGTTCAATTGCACGAAGCCGTCCCCGTTGCCGGCTCCTGCAGCCTGAACCGTATTCTCCCCGCCGAAGATAGGCAGACACTGCCATAACAACGCGCCAATCAACAATCTGGCCAATCCCAAATTCCAATACTTGCGTGTGCGCACCAAATCTATTCCTCCGTTCTTATCGTAATTCCGTCCCATTATGTTTCTCTCCATTCGATAGAGTTCGACTTGATTCTACCTCTTTGCGATAAACGGATAATAAACAAGTCTGATTCCGCGTCCAGCACGCGAAAAGGGCGCTCCCTCGCGCGACAATGCGCTTAGGAAGCACCCTTATACCGAAGCATGAAGAAAAGCTGCCGACCGCCAATTCACCTTAATCTGTTTGCTGATCTATCTCGAAGATTACCCGCAAATTTCCTCGTATAGCATCCGCGAAGAATCAGAAGGTTTGACTTGCAACTCTTCCAGCTTGTCCAACAGTTTGCGGTACACGACGTGCACCCGATCGTTCATCCCCAAGCCTCGATAGCTGCTCATCAATAACCGATAAGCTTCTTCGTCGTATGGGGAACGCTCGATTGCCTTCTCCGCGGCTTTTGCAGCTTTATCGTACTCGCGTTCGTTCAGCCGAATTTTGCCTAGCGTGAGACTCCACTCGTATACGGATTTTTCAAACGCTCCCGTCTGCTGCTCTGCCCACAAATAATCGTCCTCCTGCAAGAACGGCCCCCTGTAATACGATAGCGCTTTTTCAATTTCGGCGGCCTTCGGATGTTCCCCCTCTTTTAGCTTCTGCAGACGGCCCGCTAGGAAGCGCGCATCTACGTCAATACGTTCCGTATCGAGAAAATAGCCTTCATTTACGTATTTCACAACTTCGCCGAACCCGATTCGCTTCAAATTTTTTCTCAATAGACTAATGCAGGTATGCAAATAGATTTTGGCTTTTTGATAATTCTCGTCCGGCCACAAAGCTTCGATCAAGCGATCCCGATGCACACGCTTCTCATCCTGGGAAGCCAAGTAGGCGAAAAGCTCTTTCTCCTTGGCCGTACGCCATTTCAGCCAAGGACCTCCTTCTATTCCGACGGACATGGGGCCGAACAATTGAACGCTCATCCTGCCGACAGCGGGAGCGAGAGATCTTTCGGCGCCCCTCATCTTATCTATCGTATGTCGAAGTCTAGCTATCGTCTTGGACAGCCGATCCGCTTCCAGCGGTTTCAGCAAATAATCGACAGCCGCATGCTCAAAGGCGGAAATCGCATATTGATCGTAGGCGGTCACGAACACGATCTGCACGTCGGTATTGACGTTTCTGACGACTTCGGCCAGCTCCAAACCGTTCATCTCCGGCATCTCGATATCCAGAAACAGCACGTCGGGCTTCAGCTCGCCAAGCTGACGAATCGCATCGAACCCGTTGTTCGAGCGACCGATGACCTCCACTTCTCCGGACCGCTGCAAAAAGAGCTCCAAAATCGTCAGAGCGTGCTCCTCGTCATCTACTAGAAACGCTGTAATCATGTCGCTCTCCTCCGCTTGTCTTCAACCTGCTCCGTGGCCGCTTATCCATCGAATCCGCTATCCTTGAGTATAACCAGTGTCGGCCTCTTCGGCTAGAAGCCGTCGCCGGTCAAATCGCCTTATAGGAGCCGGCCGATAAACCGTCCTTCGCACGAATCGTAAAGGAATTCGTCATCAGTTTCCTGCTTCATCGTGTCCGACTACCTTGCCTGGTGATCAACCGTGGCCGCCTGAATCGCCTCGAATGCCCAATAGCCCGTCGGAACGTCGCTCCACTTGCCTTCACCGGCTGTCAGCGGTTTGCGCTCAAGCACCCGATTCAAAATCGCTACCGCTTCGGCGCGGGTCAGCGGCTGCTCCGGACGGAATGCGCCGTCCTTGTACCCATTCATATAACCCGCCGCTTGCGCCTTGGAGATAGAGGCCTCCGCCCAATGCCCGGCCGTATCGGAGAATGCGAAAGCCGCAGTCTCGGTTGTCGTCGCGGCTCTCAGTCGCAGCGCGATCACCGCCATCTCTGCGCGAGTGATCGACCGCTCCGGATAAAACTTGCCATCTGCGGCGCCCTTCATCAGTCCGCCGCTCGTCGCAAAGCCGATAGCCGCTACCGCCCAATGCTCGGCCGAAACATCCGAATACGAAGCGGATTGCTCTTGCCCGTTCGTTCCGGACAGATTGTACAGGATCATCGCCATTTCCGCGCGGGTTAACTGCCGATCCGGACGGAACGTGCCGTCCTTGAAGCCTTTCATATAAGCCTTGCTCATGGCCGCTTGCTTCGCCGGTTGGCCTTCCAGCACCGTAAACGTACTGAAATGCTTGATCGTAAAACGAAGCCCCTGCTTGCCGGATGCGTCGTAGGGCACCAGCTCGCCCTGAATCAGTTCCTTCGGTCCGTCGCTATGCTGGATAAAAATATAGAGATTGGCCGCTTGCTCTGCCGTTGTTTTCTGTTCCAGCGGCAAGGTTAGCGTCACCGGGCGGCTGGACAGGTTCGTCTCGATTTCCATCGGACGGCCTTGGACAACCAGCGACGTCTTAATCAGCTTGTCGCTGACGATTTGCTCCGCAGCCGCTTGCTGCTCGATCGCTTTCCGTCCGGCTTCGGCCTTGACCGGAACGAGCCGGAAATTCACATCCTCGGAAGACCCTCGAAGCGAATTGTAAGGAATGAGGATACGGACTCCGTTCGTAATCAGCTCCAAGTCGACTTTGCCGTCCGCCAGCGCCGCGACAGCTGCTTTCGGCAGCTTCGCGAGCAGTTCGGCCACTTCGTCCTTCGCGTCCGGAACGACGATGCGGGCGGTATGCGAAACGGCCTTCTTCAACTGCTCGATCGCCTGGGCCGCTTGTTCCGCCGTCAACGTCAGCTCGTCCGTCTTCCGGCCGCCGGCATCAGTTGTGCGGCGGATCGTGGCCCGGGACACAATGCCGTTCTTGTCGCCCGCCCCGTCCTGTACGTCAATCGTAATCGTCTCAGGCAAAGGAGAACCCCCGCCCCCGCCTCCTCCGGCGGAGCGCGCCTGCGGCGTCACCGCGTTCGACTCGGCGGAGGATTCGCCGGTGCCAACGTCGTTAACCGCGACCACTCTGAACGTATAAACCGTGCCGTTCGTCAAACCCGTTACCTTAATCGGGCTGCCCGGACCGCTTGCGGTCGCTCCGCCGGGGTAGGCAGTTACCGTATAGCCGGCAATGGCTCCTCCGCCATTGGAAACGGGGACCGCAAAGCTAACCGTCGCTTCTCCGTTGCCCGCCGTTGCTTGAATATTTGTCGGCGCATCCGGAACCGTCATCGGCGTAACGGCATTGGAAGCGCTCGAAGCAATGGATTCTCCCTTGGTATTGACGGCGACGACTGTGAACGTATATTTCGTACCGTTGGTTAAGCCCGTCACCTTGATTGGGCTGCTTGGGCCGCTGGCCGTCAACCCGCTGGGATAAGCGGTTACTGTATAACCGCTTATCGGCGCGCCTCCGTCATACTCGGGCGCGATAAAGCTAACGTCCGCCTCCCCGTTTCCCGCGGATGCTACTACGCCTGCCGGAGCATCGGGCTTGGCGAACTCCCACTTCTGGATCCGATGATTGCCGAAATCGGCCACAAAAATATCTCCGTTCCCGTTAACCGCCACGCCGGTCGGACTGGAGAATTCTCCCGGCACGTTCCCCGCTTGGTTGCCGGATTTGCCCCACTCTCTCCATGCGCCTGTCGAGCTATCCAGCATTTGAATGCGATTGTTGGCCAGATCCGCGACATAAATGTTATCCTCACGATCAACTGTGACATCGTAAGGCTCGTAGAACTGCCCAAGGCCGCTTCCTGTTCCGGAGCCGATCTCCTCCCACTGTCCCGTGGAGGCGACCAGCTTCTGAATACGGCCATTGTCGGTATCGGCCACATAGACATTGCCGACACTGTCGACCGCTACGCTCGAAGCGTATTCGAATTGCCCCACCGCCGTTCCTCTCCCGTTGCCGAGGACTTCCCATAATCCGGTATCGACCGCCCGCTTTTGAATGCGGAAATTGTTTATATCGGCGACATAGAGGTTGCCTTCACGATCGACCGCCACATCGCTTGGAAATTCGAACTGCCCGGGCTGGCTTCCTCGTTGACCAAGCTCGCTCCAGCCATTCGCATCCCTTACTTGAATACGATGATTGTCCCGATCCGCGACATAGACGCTATCATCGCCTCCTACTGCGATACCCGACGGATTCTCGAACTCGCCCAATGCGCTGCCTGCTTGGCCGTCGCCACCACCCCACTCGCTCCATAGCCCGGAGGTCGCGTCCAGCTTATGGACGCGGTTGTTGCCGTAATCCGAAACGTACAGATTGTCTCGACTGTCTATCGCTACGGCGACCGGCGCGCTGAATTCTCCCAGACCGTGCCCCTCGACGATACCCGTCTGCCCCCATTCGTTCCAACTGCCGGTATTCGCATCAAGCTTCTGGATTCGGTGGTTGCCGGTGTCCGCCACGTACAAATCTCCATGGCCGTCCACCGCTATGCCGAACGGGTCCGTGAATTCACCGAGCCCATTGCCCGAAAGGCCGTCGCTTTTTTTCCAATCGCTCCAAACGCCGGTTGCTGCATCCCTTTTCTGGACGCGATGGTTACGCGTATCGGCAACGTACAGGTTCCCGTCCCGATCTATCGCGAGCGAGGACGGGGAGCTGACCTGTCCCGGATTTTTCCCGCCGCCTTGAGTCAGCGTCTCCCAATTGCCCGAAGCTCCGGGGGTTACATCCAGCTTCTGTATCCGATAATTGGCGGAGTCGGCCACATAAACGTTGCCGCTTCCGTCAACAGCCACGCCGCGGGGAAATCTGAAATCGGTGTAGTCCGTCCACATTTGCGTGATCTTATCCAGCTTGCGGACGCGGTTGTTGTCGGTATCCGCCACATAGACGTTGCCGGCTGTATCAACAGCCACGCCTTTGGGATGCTTAAGCTGCGTCGAATCGCCGATGGTCGCCCATGTCCCCGGCGTTCCCGCCGAAACGTCCAGCACTTGAATCCGGCTGTTCTCCGTATCCGCGACGTAGACGTTGCCGCTTCCGTCCACCGCTACGGCGCGCGGACCGTTAAACTCCCCCGCCCCGCTTCCCGGCCCTCCCTCATTCGTATTCAACGCGCTCCAGCTCCCGGTAACGGCGTCCCGTTTCTGAATCCGGTGATTGCCCGTATCCGCCACGTAGAGGTTCCCGGCACTATCGACCGCTACTCCCGAAGGAGTATCGAAAGCCCCGAGCAAAGAACCGCTTACGGCGCCGGACTTGCCATAGGCCGTCCAGTTTCGCGAAAGCGCGGAGGCCGACGACGCCTGAGGCAAAGCCAGCATCGCAACGATGATCCCTATCCACACTTTGTATAAAAGAGCTTTTGCATACTTCTGTCTGTTCCTAGCCATTTCGCTTACATCCTCCCATCATCTTTAAAACCGGCGGTCGAGCGACGCGATTCGACCATTTTCCCTCTCAGCTTACACGAACGCTCTTAACAAACGCTGAAAAAGCCCATTCGCAAGGAATGGGCCTCGTATCTATTCGTTTCGGGCTATTCGTACACAAGCGGAAGCCAGATGATCACCTTCGTACCGACGCCCCGCTCGCTCTCCACGATAGGCGCCCTGCCGGTCATGTGCGCCACTCGGCGAGTGATGTTGCGGAAGCCGACTCCCTGCTCCTGCTTTTCGCGATTCAGAATCGCCTCGACCTGCTCCGCCGTCATGCCGACTCCGTCGTCCTCTACGACGACCCGGACAAACTCCCCCTCCCTCTGGATCGAGAGCTTGACGGTTCCGCCGCTCAGCTTCTTGGACACCCCGTGACGAATCGCGTTCTCTACGAGCGGCTCGATCGTCAGAGGCATGACATGGCAGCGATACAGCTCCGAATCGATATCCAGCTCGACGCGAACGCGTTCTCCGAACCTCGCCTTCTCGATGTCCGCGTAGGCTTGAATCAGCTCGATCTCATTGCTCAGCCTGACGGTTTCCTCCGTATTATCCAGATGAAAAATGATGCGCAAATATCGACTGAAAATGCTCAGCAGCTCTCCGGCTCGCGGCCCGTCCGTGTAACACAGCGACATAATCGTACCGAGCGCATTATAGAGGAAGTGCGGCTTAATCTGAGATCGCAAAAACGCCATCTCGCTGCGGGCCGCTTCCTTGACAAGCCGTTTCATTGACAGCAGCGTATGAATACGGACGCGAATTTCTCCGGGATCAAGCGGACGGGCGACGAAGTCGCTTGCCCCGGCGGCGATGCCCGCTTCTATGTCCGCGGAGGTGCTTCGGGAGCTGATCAGCAGAAGCGGCAGCTCGACTTGCGTAAAGTGACGGCGAATTTTTCGGCATAGCTCAAAGCCGTTTTCCTCCGGCAGCATGACATCCACCAACACGAGATCGGGGCGGTCGAACCGAGTGACGGCCTCGTAAGCCTCCTTGCCGTTGCCGGCGAAGAGAGCCTCGTAGCCTTCGGCGGTGAGCATCCCGTACAGATGCTCAACTCCAATCGGATCGGCCGATGCAATCAAAATCCGCGCGGCTCCGTCTCTCCGGCTTCCTTGTCCAGCAGGAGCCGGGCTTGTCTCCGGCTCAGCCGCAGCGGCAACCTCCGCCAAGGAATCGGAGGGAGCCGCCGGCAGCGAAAGATGCAAGCCGTTCCGACCCGAAACGAACGAACCGCCCATCAGCTCGACAAGCTCCTTCGCTACCGATAAACCAACCGTAAATCCATTGTCGGCCGCTGCGGCATTCTCGTCCGTTTTCGCCTTGGGGACCGAGGTCTCGATCCCGATGAGCACCCGTCCGTCGCTCAACGAGCTGACAACGCTCACATCCCCCACCTGTGTATCGGTCAGAATCGAGTGAACGGCATTGTGTATCACCTGGATCAGGCGTCTTTCATCCGCGTGCACATATCTTGCTTGAGGATCGATCCGCGGAACTAGCCGAATATTTTTACCCTTGGCGAGAAATGCGGACACCTCCATCACGACGGAGACGCAGCTTCCCAGATCGACCACTCCGGGATTCAGCGCCAGCTTGCCGTCCCGAATGCGTGCCCCGTCGATGATATCGTTAACCAAATTGGACATTTGGTACGCCGTGTTCCGAATCATTAACAAACGTTCCCGCGCCTCCGTCCCGCCGCGCCGTATCGTATCCTGAAGCAGCGTCCGCGAGACGTTCATGATTCCGTTCAAAGGCGTATTCAGTTCATGGGAGGTAAGCAGCAGAAACTCGTCCTTCATCCGGTCCGCAATCTGAAGCCGTTTGGTCAGCTTGTCCATCGAGACGTAAGCGGCAACGTATTGATGGATCAGCAACGTCACGACACAGATAAAAAACAGCGAGCCTACCGCATTGTTCAGCAGCATCGACGTCATATTCGCATTGCTCAAAATGACGTTCGCTCCAAGCATAATCGTAGCCCATACCGCCGCGATAAACAGTTGGAACTGACGTCGGGACAGCCGACCGTAGCGCCCCTTCGCATATTCGCGAATCAAGCAGCCAATTAGCGCCAAATAGGCAAGCATCATCACCAAATAGACAATGTCCTGAGCAGCTGAATAGAGCCGGAAAGGCAGCAAGGCAATCGCCGCCACGTAGAGCGTCAGCAGCCAAACCATAGCGCGGACGATGCCGCGAACGATCGGCCGCTCGATCAGCTTGCGCACGATCAGGAAGAACAGCGCCGGCGTCGCGAACAAGGAGACGGTTTTGATTTTGAAGGCCAATTCGAACGGCAATTCCGGCAGCCACTGCAGCAGGACGCGTTCCCCGTTCGCAATGACGCTGATGGCGTAGAGAACGAAGTAAAGCGCGAACCAAAGCAGCAGAGCGTTCCGGTGGAACCACAAGTACATCCCCAATGTAAAAGCTGCGATAATCAACCAAACCATCGTGCCCATAAGATCGACGCCCACGATGAGGCCTTTCCGGACCTGAACGTCTTTGCCCGGTCCGAACTGCAGCGAGTTAGTGATGCCGCCCGCCTCAAAATCGAAGTTGGAAACTTGAAGCAGCACTTCAAACTCGGAGTGAGCCACCTTAAAATAGGCCGTATAAGGCACGTTCCTCGGCACGTAGCTGTCCCTTGCCGCGCCGGGCTCCCCGGACTCTCCAACCAACGCTCCGTCTATGTACAGCTTGTCCGCGAATCTGACGTAATTTTTGGCAATCGCAAGCGCCTCTCCCACCGGAGCGTTCGTTACGACCAGCCGATAGGTGCCGTAGCCGTACCCTTCCATCGCAGCGCCGTCCGGTCCGGTCCAACCGTTCCATTCTCCCGGCACCTGGATAAAGCCGCCCTTGCCCCGTTCCTGCACGGAATGATCAGGGGTGAGCAGCTCGCCGGGGTAAAATTCCCACTCTCCGTCCAGATCGAAAACGCCGTTCTTGTACGGGTCCCAGTGACTAAGATCCAGCACGCCTCGGTGCACTGCCGTTCCGCGATCCGCGGCCAACGTCCAGGAGGCGACGGCAGCAGCAACGCTTAAGGTCGCCAGCATGAGCAGCAGGAGAAATCGATCGACTTTTTTGCCAGCCACCTCCCCCCGCCTCCCCTCGCCGTTCGCGTATGACTCTTCCCCAACAATATACCATCTGTACTCTCCGCGTCCAACGATTCGAATCCGATCGGAAAATCTGCTATGATCAAAAGGAATATATGACGGGTTCGACCGATCAATGGAAGGAAATAAGATGAAGCTCAAAAGAACATTTCTGATTTTAACGTCGCTGCTAATCGTCGGAGTACTGGCACTGGGCGTGTTGACCGTTCGCTGGTACAACTCGTACTTTCCTTCGCTGTTCAAGGCCATGCCCGGCTTTGTTCATGCGCTCGCTTTGGATAAATCCCAGACTGTCTACTACGGACTTAAGACAACGCCGCTCGACCCGGACGGCGTCTACTATCGAAATCGCGTCATCGTACTGATGTACCACGACGTCAGCCCGGAGCCGCAGGACAGCAAATCCCTTGGTACGGCAGACTTCAAACGGCAGCTTGAACTGATGGAATCCAACAATTTTCACTGGATCACGATGGAAGAGTATCGGGACTTCATCCTTCACGATGCTCCGGTTCCGGACAACGCCGTGCTGCTCACCTTCGACGACGGGTACGAATCGCTATATAGCCAGGCGTACCCGCTGCTGAAAAAACACGGCGCCCCAGCTTCCGCTTTCCTGATTGCCGGCAAGGTCGGGGACAGGAAAGGCGCTTTCCCCAAAGCGACATGGGACCAGGTTAGGGAGATGCAGCAAGGCGGGATCGAATTTTTCAGCCATACGTTCGATTCGCACAGCTATGTGCCGAACTCCCCAAATAAAGGCGATCTGAAAGCGAAGCTGGCCCATCCGATGTACTTGAAAAAAGCGGGGAGAATGGAAACCGAGGAGCAATACGAGCAACGCGTGACCGAGGATTTGCGTCACGCGAACGAGGTTTTGCAGCAGGAGCTGGGCAAGCCGAACTATGCGCTCGCGTTCCCTTACGGAGCTTATTCCGATCCGTTATTGAAGGTTTGCGAGCAGCTCGGAATCGAGCTGACCTTTACTGTTAAAAGCGGGCTCAACGCCCCGGGCCAGAAAAATGGCTATCGTCTCAATGCAGGAGGTATGGATAACAATCCGGCATTGCAGATCGAGCTGATGAAGCTGGCGGAAAAGCGGCTCGCCGTGGATTACTCTCCGTTCCTGTCCATCGGCGCCCGCAAAGCCGTCTTCCTGTCGCTGACCGTCGCTGTGCTGCTGATCGGGCTTCTCTGGCTGCGCTGCGGATGGCTGCTCGTACGCAGACGCCAAAGCGGCTTCAGCTCTTAAAATGCCAACAGAGACTGTCCCATAAGTAAAAAAGTTGTACAAAAAGATGATCGATAGAGAAGATTGTCGTGCATGTATCTCCTTCCGATGCTATACGATCCTGAAATCCGAATGGTTAACCCGTAATAGGGTAATTTCAGGACCGTATGAGGCAGTCTCTAGGAGATACATGCACTTTTTCTTTATCGATCATCTTGATACAACCCTACTTATGAGACAGCCTCAGCAATTGCGATTCAACCTTTGACCGCTCCGGCGGTCATCCCCTTCATGATCTGCTCCTGGAACATCAGGAACGCTATGATCGTCGGGATCACCGCGATCGTCATCGCGGCCATCGTCAGCTTATAGTCGGTCGAATAGCCGGTGGCGAATACCGACAAGCTGAGCGGAACGGTTTTGAGCGCCGGCTTGCTAATAAAGATAAGTGCAAACGCGAAATCGTTCCAGAAACGCAGGAAGCCGAGAATCGCGACCGTAGATAACGCCGGCAGGCTGAGCGGCAGCATCATCCGAAAGAAGATGCCCCAGTAGCCCGTTCCGTCGATTAGCGCCGCTTCCTCGATTTCCTTCGGAATCGACATCAGGAACGCGGCCGTCACGAAGATCGCCAACGGCAGCTCGAACGCCGTGTACGGCAAGATCAACGACCAGTACGTATCGAGCAGAGATACTTTCTTCAACATAATGAACAGAGGCACAAGCGTGCTGTGGATCGGAATAAGCATGCCGAGCAGAAACAGGCCCATGAAGAACGCCTTCAGCCGGAATTGAAACCGTGCCAGCACGTATGCGGCCAGCGCTCCTAACAGCAGCGTCAGCACAAGCGCCGCGATCGTGACGATCGTCGAGTTGATCAGCGAAGTGCCCATCGCCGATACATCCCACGCTTTAGTCAGGTTATCCCAGTGCCATACCTCCGGAAGATAGAAAGGTCGCGAATCGAACTCCTCGTTCGTCTTGAAAGCGCTGGTGAACAGCCAGAACAGCGGGTATAGCGTAACGATCGCATACAGCGTCAATCCGACATTGATTAATCCGCGGCCGATTTTCGCCCCGTTTCGTCCCGGGTTAAAGGGAAGCTTCTGCTCCATCTGCATGTGTAACGCCTCCTATCGATAATCCCGTTTCATCAGGTATTGGCTGCCGAGAATCAAGATGAGACTCAAAATGATAATCGACGTCGAAATCGCGCTGCCGTAGCCGAATCGATATACGTTAAAGGTGCTGTTGTACATATACGATGCTAGCACTTCGGTCGTATGCGCCGGACCGCCGCCCGTCATGACGTAGATCAGGTCGAACGCCTTCAAGCTTCCGGAAATACAGAGCACAACGACGACCTTGATCGTATCCCAGATCATCGGAAGCGTAATCTGGAACAGCTTGCGGGACGAGCCGACCCCGTCGATCTGCGCGGCGTCGTTGATCTCGGACGGAATGTTCTGCAGCGCCGCGATAAAAATGATCATGTACGGTCCGATATAGTTCCAAATAATCGGGATCATGATCATGTACATCGAGATGCTCGGCTCGGAGAGCCATGCTCTCTTAAGCGTTTCTAGCCCTGTGGCGTCCAGTACGAAGTTCAGAATACCGATCTGCGGATGGTAAATGTAGCTCCAAATGATGCCCACGACGACGGATGACAGCACCATCGGCATAAATACGGAAGCTCTAATTATCCTCTGGAAAAGATTCGTCCTCGTCAGCAGAAGCGCCAAAATCATGGCGATCGGCACTTGGCCGAACACGGACGCAACGACGATCAGCATGTTGTTCTTGAAGCCTTTCCAGAAGATCGGATCACGGACGACTTCCGCATAGTTGTCGAATCCGATAAATTTGGCCGCGCCGATTCCCTTCCAATCGAAAAATCCGTAATAAGCGGACCAGAAGATCGGAATGACGACAAAAAACAAATAGATCAGCAGAGCGGGCAAAATTCCGATCACGATAAATCCCTTGATTCGCGCCGAAGTTGTCATGGTTCCCCTCCTTGCAAGTCACACGGCTTCGCTATCCTCGGGACAGCTTGCTCGCGAGTCGTTAACCGTTCGATCCCAGAGCCGGGAACCCCCGGCTGCTGGAATCTCGATTCCCGCTACGTTATTTGGCCATTGCGAGCTCTTTCTCATGCGCATCCTGAATTTTCTTGGCGATCGCTTCAGGAGATCCGCCCATAAGCAGCTCTTGCAGACCGTTGTTCATAACGTCGGCGACTGCGGAGCTAAGGCGTCCGTCGTATACCGGCGTCGTCGTGACCGTGCCCAGCAAGCCGTACACTTCAGCGAAGATCGGGGAAACCTTGGACTTGTCCAGATCGACCTTGTAGCTGACCAGTTGATTGCCTTCCAGCGTCTTCTTCTGAACTTCCGGGCTCGCCATCGTGTAGATCAGCTTAAACGCAGCTTCCTTGCGAGCGCCTTCCACGTTCTTGCTCAGTCCCAGTCCCGTTCCAACGACGCCGGACAGGGAATTCGTGCTGCCTTTTCCGTCCGGTACGGACGGCAACACCGTTGCACCCATATCGGCCAGCGCTTCAGGGGAAGCGTTCGCGGCCAAGTTGGTCAGCGCCCAACCACCGTCGATCATCATCGCGGCTTTGCCCTGCGCGAACATCTGCTCCATCTGTGTATTGTCGATGCTGTTGAAGCCGTCCTGGAACGCCTTGGCATCGGACAATTGCTTCAAGTAAGCGAGCGCCTGAACGAATTCCGGATCGGTGAACTTCGCTCCATCGCCCGCCACCGCTTTGAGGAACCATTCCGTGCCCGTCACCCGGTCGCCCAGGGAGCTGAGAATGCTGGATTGGGCCAGCCATGCGGCTTTGTTGCCGAGCGCGATCGGAGTAATCTTCGCCTTGTTGAACGTGTCGACCAGGCTCATCAGCTCATCCCACGTTTTAGGCGGCTGTACGTTGTTGTCGGCGAACATTTTCTTGTTGTAGTACAGAATCGACGTTGGGGACAGCGCCATCGGAACGGCGTAGGTGTTGCCGTCGATCGTAAAGTCGTTAAAGGAGTTCGGAAGGAAGCCTTCCTTCCACTCCGGTTTGCTGTCGATCAACTCGTTGATCGGCTGAAGCAGGTCACCGCCGTGGAATTCCTTCGTCATGACGCCTGGCCACATGACGAACAGGTCCGGCATTTCGTTCGCCGCCGCCACCGTCTTGAGACGAGCACGGTAACCGTCGGGAGGGATGCCCTGAATATCCAATTGAATGTTCGGGTTGTCCTTCTGGAACTGTTCCAGCGTGGCGCGCATCGTCTGCGCGCGCAGGTCGTCGCCCGTATAGTTATGCCAGATGGACAGCTTAACCTTCTCGCCGGCGGCGTTCGTCGCCGAAGCTTGGCCGCTCTCTTTGGAGGAATTGCTGTTTCCGCCGGAGCCGCAGCCGATCAGAGATACCGCCATGCACGCGGTCAGCAGTGCAGTTAACCATGTCTTTTTCATTCGTTATGCCCTCCTCGTCTCTCGTTACAAGTTCAGTATACAAGGCGACAACAATCGGGATAACGGGATAAACTTCGGAACGAGGGGGGTCATCTCTCAGCTTCTTTCGGCGACTGCCGGTATTCGGACGGAGTTTTGCTGGTATGCTTCTTAAATTGCTGAGTAAAGTACTTAATATCCGCATAGCCTACCCGATTGGCGATATCGGCTACCTTGATCGGCGTGCTGTGCAGCAATTCGGCGGCTTTACGCATCCGCTCCTGCGTCACGAATTCAAGGTAGGTCATTCCCGTCTCCCGCTTAAACACCTCGCTGAAATGATTCGGATTGGAATGCACGAAGCCGGCCACCTGCTGCAGCGACAGCGGCTGATCGAGATGCTCGCGAATGTAGTCGGTCGCCTTGCGGATATACGCGAAGCGAGATCGGTCCACCGATTGATGATAAGCCGCCATAATCGCGGACAGGCTTCTAAACACTTCGTCTTCCGGCCGTCCTCCCCAATCGTAGACGACTGCCGATTGCGCTCCCAGTTCTCCGGCCGACTCTCCCGTGCGCGTTCGTTCCAGCCAGCGATGGCCCGCAATAACGACAGAATGCAAATAGGCTTGCAGCGTAGACGGCGTGGCCGCCGGGTCTTCCACCTGCGCCCTGACCGTCTGGTTCGTCCAATGTCTAAGACCGGTCGCATCGTTACTCATCAGCAGCGCCGACAGCTCCGCCTCCTCCTGCTCGGAGCACAGCGTTCTGCCGCCCGTTCTGCTCCTCAGATGCTCGGAGGAGAACAATCCGCTGCTGCCGATCAAGCCCTTAAACGAATAAATCCGATCGGCCTCCGCGAAGGATGCCGACAATTGCTCGCAGCCGCCCACGGACCGCCCGAGCGCGGCGAAAGTCTCGCACTTGAGAATTTGTCCGATCCGTTTCATCTCGCGGGCCAGCGAAGCTTCGTCGGGCGCTCCCGCCTCTTCGCGCAGCACGACGATAAGGCGCTCCTTGTCCGGAAGCGTCATGCAGGTTAGTAGCTCGCTCATAATGTTGTCCACCGCTCCGATTAACAATCCCTCGAAACGCTTATCCCCCCAACCGGAAGCCGAGACGATTACGACCCTCATGGAAAATTCCCCATCGTCGTTCGATTGTCCATCCTGCTTGCGGAGCCATTCGTTGATCGTATTCAACTCGTCCGCGCTGGCGTCTTCCTTGCCGCCGTTCAGCAGCTTCATCAACGTCTGTCTGTTCAACTCGTTGCGCTGACGCAGTTCCTGCTTCAGCAGCTCTCTTTTGTCCAAAATATTTTGCTTCGCTTTCAGCGCCGCCTTAATAATCTCTTCCGGTCGGCTCGTTTTCAGCAAATAGTCGGTGACGCCGCCGCGAAGCGCCTGCTGAACGTATGCAAAGTCGTCGAAGCCGGACAGGATGATCACTTCCGTGTCGGGCAGCATCCGCTTCACTTCCTTCATCAGCTCGATGCCGTCCATGCCCGTCATCCGAATATCGGTAAGCAGAATGTTCGGTTTCTCGTCCGGAATTCGTTCCAGCGCCTCTTCCGCGGAGGCGGCCGGCGGGATCAAATCCAGCCCGAGCTCCTTCCAATCAATTACTGTGCACAGGCCGTTGCGGATAATAACCTCGTCGTCGACGATCATGATTTTCATGGCTGTTGCCCCTCCTTAAGCGGTATCAGAAACGAAATTCGCGTGCCGCGGCCCGCCTGACTGTCGATCGTCAAGCCGGACTCGCTGCCATAGTGCAAGCGGAGCCGCCGGTGAACGTTCAGCAGGCCGTAGCTTCCGGTATTCGGCTTCGCCGCGTCTCCATTGCGTGGGCTCGGCGCCGAGTCGGCATCCGCATACATCCGGGCTCTAATGTTCCGCAGCGTCGCTTCTTCGATGCCGATGCCCGTATCCTCGACCACAAACTTCATCGCGTCTCCGTTTCGCTCCCCATGCACGAACACTTGCCCCTTCTCCTTCTTTTTCTGAATGCCGTGGATCAGACTGTTCTCTATAAGCGGCTGAAACAGCAGCTTCAAGATGGGCAAATCCAGCAGGCTTGGATCGACGAAAAATTCGAGCTCGAATTGATCGGGGAAACGAATGGACTGTATGTACGCGTAGTTCTGCGCATGAGCGATCTCTTGACGAAGCTGACAATACTCCTCGCCCTTGTTCAAGCTGAATCTCATAAAATCGCTGAGCGCGCCGACCATCTCGGCAATTTGCTTGTCCTTGTTCATTAGCGCGATCCACTGAATCGAAGATAGCGTATTGTACAGAAAATGCGGATTGATCTGCGCCTGAAGCGCCTGCATGTCCGCTTCCTTTTTCTTCGCTTCGTTTTTCTGGACCTGGTCCTTGAGCAGGTCGATTTTGTCGCCGAGCTTATTGTAGCTGCGCACGAGCAGCCCGATCTCGTCCGTGCTTCGAACGGGATAGAGCGGAATCGGATCGTCCGGGTTCACATGCCTCAAATACTTCGTCAGAACGGTCAGGGGCTTGGTCACCCATTGGACGAACAGCAGCATGAGCCCGACGGCGAGCACCAGCGCGATTCCCGTCGCAAACGCCGTTACGCTCAGCACATAGGCGTTCTGCGCCCCATAAACCCGCGTCGGAATGAAGCCGACAAGCTTCCAGCCCAAGTTTGGGATCGTATTGTACAGGATCGTCTTCTGCTCTTTTCCTTTTCCGTATTGAAGTACCCCGCTAGCTTCGTTCAACTGCTCCATATGAGGCATTACCTCGGCGATGGGCCTGGATAGCCACGACGGATCGCCGCCGGAGACGGAAATGATTCTGTCCTCTTTGTCGAGGAGCAAAACATAGCCGCTCTTCTCCCACGCCGCTTCGTTGATGAAGCGTTCGATCTCCTTCTGGTCGAGACTGACCGAAATCCAGCCGATCTCGCGGAAATTGTAAAAATTTCGAATCGGCCGCACAATCGAGACCACCTGCTTGACGCCCTCATTCGTATAATTTGTATACAGGGATGTCCACCATTTCGAGGTTTTCCGGTAATCCATCTTGAACTGCTCCAGCAGCGGAGGCAGCCCGGATTCGAGAATGGTAGAGTTGGACAGCTCCGGCTTGCCATCCAGCGGTTTGATCGTAATATTAGAGATGTATTTTTTGGAAAATGCCAAGTTCGTCAGCGTCCCGATAATCAGAGAGTAGCGGGTGACGTCCTCCGTCTTGTTGTCCAGATAAAGCTGAATGTCTTTCTCGCCGATCAAGAAAATGGACATATTCTCCACGTCCTGAATGACGAATTCAAGCTTGTCCTTCACCTGCTTCAACGTATTCATCCCCGACTGCTTCGCCTTCTCCTCCGTTACGGAAGCGGCGATCCGATAAGAAACGATACCGGTAATCAGCATCGGAACCAAGATCGCGAACACGAGCAGCAGCGTTAACTTTCGTTTCAGCGATTTCGCGAGCCAGCGTCTCATTTCTAACCTCCTCCGACAAACACTTCTTCGACGTCTCTTTGGTTCAACTTACATAGTATTCCGAAATTCAGTAATATTCGACATGATCCAGATGAATTCCTCGCCTTGTCAGCGGCAAACAAAGAAGAGCTGCGCGGCAACTCCGCAACAGCTCTCTATGTTTAAATTTATTTGGCGCGCTTAAGCGCGCGAATATCTGTATCATGTTCGAGCGATTTCAAAGCGAGCGACTCGATGATCTTGCCTTGGCGTTCCTGCCCCATTGTCAGCGTTTCGATCGTCAATGTTTCGATCGTCGATGAATGCTGCTCTTGGACACCCTCGATTTTCCCTACCCATTGCTGGGTCTCGACAGCCGCAACTTTGACTTGGTCAAGCTTCTCTTCCATGCTGTCCATCCGTCGTTCGATACCGTCCATACGTTGTTCAAGACCGTCCATACGTTGTTCGATACCATCCATCCGTCGTTCGATACCGTCCATACGCTGTTCGATACCGTCCATACGCTGTTCGATACCGTCCATACGCTGTTCGATACCGTCCATACGTTGTTCGATACCGTCCAATCGCTGTTCAACACGATCAAACCTTTGATCCATCCCGTCCAGCCGCTGTTCAACACGATCAAACCTTTGATCCATCCCGTCCAGCCGCCGATTGACCTGCTGCAATTCGGTTAAAATAGACTCTAATACTTGTTCGCTCATGCCTCTTCCTCCCCATAATCCTTCAAATGTACCGCAGACTAGCTTTGCCATTCGATAGGTTATGATCCTCCTTGGGGTCGAAAGGAGTCAGGGACCTTTTCTCTATTTTAGCTAATATACACTTGATGGACAAGCTTTTTGCTTCCGTTGGTTACGTCATGAAGCGCTCATCCCCCAGTCCACCGAAGCCCCTTCGGAAAATGATTTTTCAGCGTTCCGTCCGCCAGCTTGCCCCAGCCAAGCGAAAAGCCGTCGACATCGACGAGATGCCATCCCTTCGGCCCGTCGACCTTCAATGCTTCGCCCTTCAAATAAGCAAGCGTCTGTGGCGAATCAGCGGTTAAGCTGAGGCTATTCCGAGCCTCGTTGGCCTTCAGCGACAAAGCTAACGCATGCGAGGGCTCGAAGCGGTTTTTCTTTAACGTGCCCAAATGCCATCCCGGCCGGACAATCTTCAGTTGATCGAGAGAGAGCATCCCTGCGGGCAAAATGTACAGTTGATCTCCAAACAGGGTAAATTCGCCGGAGGGCTTTGCAACCAACGTCTCTTCGGCAAATGCGAAATAGTCCTTCAACGCTTTGCGGTCGTTCAAGCCTTTGGCGTACTTGCGTCTTGCCGGCTCCTCTTCTCCGTCCGTCTTCCTCAGCACAGCGGCGTAATGGCCCTCGCCGCGAATGCGGTGCGGCCACAGTCGCAGCGTCTCGCCAATGCCGGACGCAGCGTCCGAAGTCCAGTCCGCTCTACCTTGGTCAAACCCTTCATAAGCTTGCGCGTCCTCAATCACAAATTCCGGATGAAGCGCCACGAACCTGCTGATCGTTCCTTCGTTCTCTTCCGGGGAAAACGTACATGTCGAGTAGACGAGCCGCCCGCCTGACTTCAGCATCCTTGCGGCGCTTTCTAGAATATCGAGCTGCCGACTCGCGCACATGGTCACATGTTCGGGGCTCCATTCCGCGCAGGCGTCGGGATCTTTGCGGAACATGCCTTCGCCCGAGCACGGGGCGTCGACCAGAATTCGGTCGAAGAACACTGAAAACCTGTCGGCTAGCTTGTCCGGCATCTCATTGGTCACGACCGCATTGCGTATACCCAAACGTTCAATGTTCTGGGACAAGATTTTTGCGCGGGCGGGATGCGGCTCGTTGGCGATCAGCAGCCCTTCCCCGTTCATCCGGCCGGCCAGATGCGTCGTTTTCCCTCCCGGAGCGGCGCACAAGTCGAGCACCGTTTCTCCCGGCTGCGGGTCCACGAGCGCGCCGACGGCCATCGCGCTAGGCTCCTGAATATAAAATAGCCCCGCCTCATGATAAGGGTGCTTGCCCGGACGGTCTTCCTTTCCATAATAGAACCCTTCCGGCACCCACGGCACGCCAATTAATTCGAAAGGCGCAAAGCGAAGCAATTGCTCCGCCGATATCTTTAACGGATTTACTCGCAGCCCCTGGGCTTTCTCATTGTCATAGCTGGCCTCGAAAGCCTCGTATTCTTCGCGCAGTAGCTCCTTCATTTTATCTACAAATAGTTGCGGCAATTGCATGGCTGTATCCTCGATCGTTTATTTGGGATTAATCTTACTATAACTCGGGCGATCGCCACAACAAGGCTAGAGTGGAGGACTTGCACATGTCTGTTAGGCGTTGGAATGTCCAACTGAATTCCGGGTATACGAAGCTGCTCGCATTTCGAACGAATTGCTCCCCACAACGGGAAAGACCGTCCCTTGTGCCATTAGAGGCCATTACAGGAACGGTCTTGCGGCTTGCTTCTGGGAAACGTTCTTGGCTCCTTTTCAGCTGCCGGAGCTCTCTGTGCAAGCACATCTTCCCGTACTCTTCTCGTCATCGCGTTTGATTATTGCTTCATAATATCAAGTGATTCCCTATTTTGTAAACTGTGATTCATGTCTAATTATGACCCTTATTTAAGAATTGACTCCTTGCCGCAGGAATGAAGATAAAATACTATGATTGGAAAAATGGTGACTATAAGCAGTGATCGTAGGCCCGAACGAGACCGATCGGTACGTTACGTTCGATCAGGGAAGCTGTAACTGTAGGGTAACTGGCAGGATCTAAGGAGAGGTAGCCCTTTTAGGCGAAATTAGAGCGGGTTTCCCGCTTTAAATGGGAGGATTCCCCTTTTATACGAAATTAGAGCGGGTCTTCCGCTTTAAATCGGAGAATTTTCTCTTTTGAGGAAATTAGAGCGGGTCTCGAGGCTGTCGATTAACTGTGGGCAACTCCCTGATTTTTGAATGGTGGATTGAAGCTAATTCTTCATTTCATCAATAAAAGCATGTGTTTTCTCTCGAATACTCCCGTTTTCGTGGTATAATTACCATATATGGCTAACGGGGGTTTTTCTTATGATGACTCACATCCGATATAAAACTTTCGATCAAATCTCGTTCGCTGATCTGTTGGTTTACTCCAAACTTCCGAATCATCCGTTCTGGAGCAACATCGAGTCCAAGATCGATTTTTCCTTTGCGGACCGGTTGTGTGCTGTGTTATATACCGGGCGTGGTCAGCGGCCTTACGCGCCTTCTCTCAAACTTAAAATTCATCTGATCCAGGGCTACTACGATCTTTCGGACCGACAAGTCGAAGAGAAAATCATCGGTGACCTGTTTATTAAACGCTTCTTAGGCTTGCCGGTCGATTTTGTCGGATTCGACCACAGCACGATTGGACTTGACCGCAGCCGCATGGGCAATGCCCTGTTTCATGCGTGCCACTTGTACATTCTCGCGCAAATGCTCAGCTTAGGGCTATGGGGCGACAAAAACGAACGCTGGATTATCGACTCTTTTCCATGCAATGTGGGTATTGCGACCAGTGGCGCGTATCGCTTGATACGGCAAGGCATGCTCCGCGTGATTCAGCACCTGAAGCGAAGCCACAAAACGTTGTTTCAACTGACTCACCAATCCGTGGCACTTGACACGCTCATGTCTCGTTTGCCGGCCGATGCTTCGGACAGTGCACGCATGCTCGCCTTCAGCAAGTTGGCCGCTCAAGCCCATGCGCTTCTGCACTGGTTTGAAAACGATGATGTAGCCACACTGATTACAAGTTGGGAGAACAACCGAGCGAAGCAAAAGCTCGAGGAACTGCTAGCAACCTTGAAGCAGATTCTGTCTGAAAACTGTAGACCCTATGATCCGGATCCGATGCCGGAATCCGCAGCGCAGTCACCTTCTTCCGAAGAGACAGACGGAGCAACAGAGCCCGCTGCAGATTCAACAGCAGCGGCGGAAACCGCGCAAGCGCTTGAATATGAGAAAGTGCCTCGAAACGAGCGTCCTTCGAGTCGGATCATAAGCGCCAACGACCCAAAGGCAAGGAGAGGCGTGAAATCCCGCTTTATTGTGATCGAGGGATATAAGCAGCAGAACCTGATTACGACAAGCGAGGTGATTCTGAACACTTGCGTGATTCCTGCCAGCGAACACGACCGGGATGCGATGTACAACATGGTGAAGGAAACGCAAGACTTTTTCCACCTCATGCCTCGAGCAGTTTTAGGAGATACGGCTTATGGTCATGGCTTGCAGCGCAGTCTGCTGGCGACCCTCGGCATAGATGTGATTGCTCCAGTGCTCACGCCAAAGAACTTGACCGGTTTATTCGATCTCTCTGACTTCACCTACGACCAGGAGAAGGATACTTACCGCTGCCCCAACCAGAAAGAAACCTACCGGAAAAACCATAACCCCAAAATTGGAGGCTGGCAGTACTATTTCAATAAAAAGGACTGCGTAAACTGCCCGCAGCGAGAATTGTGTACAACCCAAAAAGGGAGAACCGTGTTCCGAAGTAATTACGTCGACATCTACGAAGCCGCAAAAGTATTCAACGCAAGCGAGGAAGGAAAAGAAGCGTTGAAACAGCGCGCGCTAGTGGAACGAAAGAACCAAGAATTGAAGAATGACTGCGGGCTTGGCAAACCTCGTACCCGCAGCCAAGAAGCTTTAAACATGAAGGCAAACGTTGCGGCTATGGTCGTCAACCTCAAGCTCGTGGTACGGTGTCTCATAGCGCCGAAACCCGGGTTTATTCGCCGTGTGAAAACCGCTTAACAAACATAAAAAGCACGAAGAACCGTGCCCGAAACCGGACTCACCGACCCAAATACGAAAACCCAGCGCCTAAAACCCCAAAAACTTACATTTTGCCAAACTTAGAATTTTCGGGAGTGCATCTCCCTTTGAATATCCACAGTTACTCGACAGCCTCGTCTCCCGCTTTAAATCGACTCATATCCTCAATTCGACAAAATTAGCGCGGATTTTCCACCTAAAATTGCTCCCCCACCGCCCCGTAAACCAAGTAGAGCGGAGAATGCTCTCAGCGGGTGTCCACTTTGAATTCTAGCAGCAGAATCCGCCTTGTCTGTCCCATCCCGAACTCGCGTCGATGCTATCGGGCGTATACGAAAAAATGGAGCGGGGGATTTCTCCCTGCTCCATCTGCTCCGTCCTCTACCTCTTAAACCTCTACCGTCTCAATCGTCGCGCCGTTTCGCAGCGTGTTGCCGATTGTGCACACCTCTTCGGCCGCTTCGATCAGCTCGTGCTTGTACGCCTCATCCAGCGAATCGGGCAGCTTCAGCGTTACCTTGAAGTCCGTGAAACGATCCGTCACACCCTGAGCCTTGCTCGCCGCTATCTCGATCTCAATTTCGGAGGCGTCGTAGTCCACTCCGTCGCGGGCAAGCTTCTTTTGCATCGAGATCGACACGCACAGACCGAGCGCGGCCTCCAGCAGCTCCTTCGGATTCAGCCCGCTGCGGTTAGGCGCCGTGGTGCCGATGACCTGCAGACCCGCTTCGTTGTAAACGACGTTCTGTCCTTGCGTAATTCTCACCGTTGTCATAGCTGTATCTCTCCCTTGAAAGTCATAGTTGTAGTGGCAATTTTAATGGCAATGGGACTGTCCTAAAGTAAAGAATCGTACGAAAAGATGATCGATAGAGAATGTTGTCGCGCATGTATCTCCTTCCGATGCTATACGATCCCGAAATCTGAATGGGTAAACTCGTTAAGTGGTGATTTCAGGACCGTATGAGGCAGTCTCCAGAAGATACATGCACTTTTTTCTTAATCAATCATCTTGAACGATTCCGCTTATGAGACAGCCCCCTTACACGTAATGGCAAGCAACTCGATGTTCCGGCCGAACCTCTCTGGCCGCGGGACGATCGATTCTGCATTTGTCTGTCGCCAGCGGGCAGCGCGTATGGAACGCACAGCCTGACGGCGGGGACAGCGGCGAAGGAATCTCGCCCTTCAGAACGATCCGTTCCTTCAGCCGGCTGCGGGTATAATCGGGAACCGCCGATAGCAGCGCCTTCGTATACGGATGCAGAGGCTCGGCAAACAAATCGTCCGTGGGCGCTTCCTCGACGATTGCGCCCAAGTACATAATGCCGATCCGGTCGGAAATGTAGCGAACGACGCTGATGTCATGCGTGATAAACAGCATCGTCAAGCCTAGTTCGGCTTGAAGTCCGCGCAGCATATTCAGAATTTGCGACTGAATGGATACGTCGAGCGCCGACACCGGCTCGTCGCAGATCATCATTTTCGGATTGACGATCAGGGCCCGGGCCAATCCGATCCGCTGCCGTTGGCCGCCGGAAAATTCGTGCGGATAACGGAAATAATGCTCCGGTTGCAGGCCTACGACCTCAAGAATGCGGAACACCTTCTCCTGTCGCTGCTCCCGATTGCCGATTTTATGAATGATCAGCGGCTCTTCGAGAATGTCGCCAATTCGTTTGCGTGGATTCAAGGAAGAGAGCGGGTCCTGGAACACGAACTGAATGTCCTTGCGAATGCTGCGCAGTTCCTGTTGCGACAGCTTGACGAGATCCTTGCCCCGATAGAGCACCTCCCCCGAGGTGGCGGGAGTCAGGCCGAGGATAGCTCGTCCGGTCGTACTCTTGCCCGAACCCGATTCGCCGACGAGGCCGTACGTCTCTCCTTCGTACATGCGGAAGGTCGCTTCCCTGACCGCATTCACATGAGCCTTGGGGCCAACCAGCCTTCCGAAGGGGCCGTACACCGGAAACTTCTTGACCAATTCGTTGACTTCCAGTATCGGCTCAGCCGCCAACTGCTTCGCCATCCCCGTTCCTCCTCTCTTCCATCGCGTCGATCTCGCCGTAATGCCAGCATCTGACCCGGTGCCGCTCGTCAGCTTGCAGCATCACCGGGTCTTCGTTACGGCACTTCTCGTCCGCATAAGGGCAGCGAGTCGAGAAGCCGCACCCGCGCGGAATATCGAATAGCGAAGGCACTGTTCCTTCAATCACATGCAGCTTCTCGTTGCGGTCTCCGTCCAGCTTCGGAATTGATTGGAGCAGTCCTCGCGTATACGGATGAAGCGGCGAGCGGAACAACTGCTCCGTCGGCGCCTCCTCGACAATACGGCCCAAATACATGACTTTGACCCCGGTACAGATTTCCGCTACGACCCCCAGGTCGTGCGTAATGAACAGAACGCCCATCCCCAGCGTCCGATTCAGCTCTGTGATCAGTTCCAAAATTTGCGCTTGAATCGTGACGTCCAGCGCCGTCGTGGGCTCGTCTGCGATCAGCAGCTTCGGCTCGCAGGCCAGCGCCATTGCGATCATCGCCCGCTGCTGCATGCCGCCGGAAAGCTGGTGCGGATAATCGTCCACACGCGTCTCCGGGGAAGGGATGCCCGTCAAGCCCAGAATTTCGATCGCTTTCTTGCGCGCTTCCTTCTTCGACAGCTTCTTGTGCAGCCGCAGCGTCTCCTCGATCTGGTTGCCGATCGTGTATACCGGATTAAGCGAGGTGAGCGGATCCTGGAAAATCATCGAGATGTCGTTGCCGCGAACGGCTCGCAGCTTGGACAGAGGCATGTCCAGCAGGTTTTCGCCCTCGAACAGAACCTCGCCCTCGTATTCGACCGAATCGGTATGCTCGAGCAGCCGCAGGATCGATTGCGACATGACGCTTTTACCGCAGCCCGACTCGCCTACGATGCCGATAATTTCACCGCGATCCATCGTAAAGCTGACTCCGCCGACGGCCGTCGCCCTGCCCCGCTCCGTATGAAAATGCGTCTTCAAGTTGTTGAGTTCCAATAGAGGCGCCTGATTCATGTCTCATCCTCCGTCCCGTTCGATGTCATGATTTCTTCTGTCTGAGCTTCACGCGCGGATCGAGAAAATCTCGCAGCCCGTCCCCCAGCAGGTTCAGGCCGAGAACGGACAAAATGATAAACACGCCGGGGAAAACAACCATCCACCAAGCCTTGTAAATGACCAGCTTGCCTGCATGAAGAATGTTGCCCCAGCTCGCTTCCGGAGCCGGAATGCCCGCACCCAGAAAGCTGAGCGCCGCTTCGGAAATAATCGCTTCCGCAAATACAAAGGTTGCCTGGACGAGCAGCGGCGATAGCGTGTTGATGGCGATATGCTTCCAGAGAATGCGGGAATCGCTCGCCCCTTGGGCATGCATCGCTTCGATATAAGTCTGCTCGCGGACGACCAGCGCCGACGAACGCACAACCCGTGCGATGTTCGGCGTAAATACGATCGTTAATGCGATAATAACGTTAATAGATGAGGCCCCTAGAGCAGCCATTAGAGCGATCGCGAGCAATACGCCGGGAATGGCAATCAATCCGTCGCAGATGCGCATTAGAATATGGTCCAGCGTCTTATAATAGCTGGCATAAATGCCGATCACGAGCCCGAGCAGCGAGGACAGCAGCGCCACGACCAAGCCGATGCTCATGGACACCCTCGCGCCGTATACGATTCTCGTCAGTAAATCCCGCCCGAATTCGTCGGTTCCGAGCAGATGCGTGCCGCTTGGCGCCTGCAAGCGCTCGGTCACCTTCATCGCATAGGGATCAAACGGCATGAGCAGAGGACCGACGGCTGCGATCAAAACGAACAGCACGAACAGTACGGCTCCGATCGTCAATCCGTAATTGCTTCTGAACCTGCGCAAACGAAGGGCTCGCTGTTCTTTTTTCAGCCGTTTGCTCATCGCGGCGATATTCTCTTTCGCCATTTCTTGCGCCATGTTGCCTCTCCTCCCTATTTGCGGTCCAGACGAACGCGGGGATCCACCGCTCCGTACAGCAGATCGACGATCAGATTGATGCCTACGTAGATCAGCGTGACAATCAGAACGACGCCCTGAATAACGGCAAAATCCCTGCGAACGACCGAGTTCAGGATGAGCTGGCCAAGTCCGGGAATATTAAAAATCGACTCCACCACGACTGCTCCGGTCACTAGCGTCCCGAACGTCTGCCCGATAACGGTCAGAATCGGCAGGAAGGCGTTGCGAAAAGCATGCTTCGTCAGCACCGTCAGCTCTCGCAGACCTTTGGAGCGCGCCGTCTTAATATAGTTCAGGTTCAGAATCTCCAGCATCGACGAACGGGTCATTCTGGTGATTAGGGCGGCCTGAATCGCTCCCAACGAAAGTCCGGGAAGAATCAAATATTGCAAATGCTCCCACAGCCCTTCTTTCAGCGGCTCGTAACCCGCGACCGGCAGCCATTGCAGCTGCACGCCCACGATCAGCATCAGAAACAGTCCGAGCAGGAAGCTGGGGATCGCCAAGCCCAGCAGCGACACGCCCATGAGCGAGTAATCGATCGGCGTCCCCCTCTTGTACGCGGCGATCATCCCGAACGGAATCGCCAAAATAAGCGCGATGAGCTGTCCGAGCACCGCCAGCGACAGCGTCGGGCCGATATGCTCGGCAATGGCTTGTCCGACGGGCTGGCGCATGAAGATGGAATCGCCTAGATCGCCTCGCAGCACGCCGCCGACCCAATGAATGTACTGCTCATGGACGGGACGATTCAGTCCAAGCTTCTCATTCAGCTCCTGAATATCCGCTTCCGAAGCCTCGATGCCCAGCATGGCGGCCGCGGGGTCGCCCGGCGTCAGGTGAATGATCAGGAAGATCGCGACCGTGACGACGAACAATACGGGAATGAGAGACAGGAGCCTTTTTGCAATGTAAGCCAGCATGAAATCCCCTCGTTCGATGAATGGTCTGATTGAATCAATAGAAGGAGGGTGTCGGCCAAGCTGCTAAGCAGCCTGGCGCACCCTCCTCGGATGGGGAATCTATCCGAATGTTATTTCGGGGCTTTGGCGTTCCATACGACCGGCGATTTGAACTGCTCGAAGCCTTCCAGCGATTTCGACGTCGCCACCAGAACGTTGTAGTGACCGATTACCGTGGACGAACCGAATTCGTACAGGAATTGTTGAACCTTCTCCCATTCGGCTTTGGCTGCCTCCGGAGTAGCGGCGCCGCGAATAGCGGCCAGACCGTTCTTGACGGTGTCGTTGTTCAAACCGGCCCAGTCCGGGTTCACGGCCAGCAATTGCGGAGGCGTCTGCTGGTACCCCGTGCTCGCCACGAACAGATCCCACTTGCTGCGGTTGTTCTTCGTCTCCAGGAAAGTCGGGAAATCGTAGTTGTCCACTTTCACGTTCATGCCGATTTTGCGCAGCTGTTCTTGAATGACCAGCGTTGCCGTGTACATTTCATTGTAATCCTTCGTAGTCAGCAGCGTAACTTCTTCTCCATTATAACCTGCATCGGCCAGAAGCTGCTTGGCTTTTTCTTCGTTTGCCTGATTGTAATACTCCTTGCCGGCATCGGTAGCCCACTGCGTCTGGGCGGTGTTCAAGTAACCCGGCGCAAGCGAGTACAGCTCCGGCTTGGCGAAGCTCGCCAGCATAATCTCGTCATTGTTCAGCGCGGCCAGAACCGCTTGGCGAATCTTCTCGTTAGCGAACAGGCCTTCGGTAGTGTTCAGGAACGCCGTCAGCGTGCCGCCTGGATTGGTGTGCAGCGTGACGTTTTTATCTGCCTCCAGCTCGTCGTAGTTCTCGATCGGAATTGCGTCGGCTACGTCGTATTTGCCGGTTTTAATGCCAGCTACTCGCGTTGCGTGGTCGGTTACGAAGTGGTAATAAAGGTTTTCCGTAGCCGCGGACTTGCGTCCGGAGTAGCCGCTCGGCTCGGCGTCGCTGCCCTTGTAATCTTCGTTTCTAACGAGATGAATGTATTGATCCTGCTTCCATTCCTTGAATTTGTAAGGTCCTGTGCCGATATAATCGGTGATACCTTCTGCAGGTGCGGACTCCACGATCTCCTTAGGCATAATCGCAGGGAATTGCGCTTGGGATGCGATCAGAATCAGCACGTCGGAAGTTGGCTGTTCCACCGTCAATTTTACCGTATAAGTGTCGACTGCTTCAAACTTGGCGTTCGTCAGCAGCGTTTTCGCGCGAGACGAAGTTACGAGCCAGCGGTTCATCGAGGCGACGACATCGTCGGAGGTCATCTCTTTGCCGTTATGGAACTTCACGCCTTGACGCAGCTTAAACGTGTACGTTAAGCCGTCCTCGCTTCTCTCCGCCGATTCCGCCAGCTCCGGCGTCGGCTCGTAATTCGCGTTCATTGTATACAGTTGCTCAAAAATGTTGCCCGCCGTATCCAGCGCTGCCGTCGATACCGTCATCGGAGCGTCCAGCGTCGGAGGCTGCGCCGTCAGGGCAATGTTCAACTCGTTCTTATATTCTTTGGCCTCCTGGGACGAACCCGCGCTGGCCGATGGGCTTCCGGAAGCGTTCTGAGCGCCGCTGTTCGAATTATCTTTGCTGCAGGCGGCCAGCGCCGTTGTTAACAATAGAACCAATGCCAGCAAGCTAATCTTGTTGAATTTCATTTTCTGTTCTCCCCTTGGTCATCGTGCGTAATTTTCGGAATGTTCTGAAAACATACTATTCCGAGTTGATATAAAGGAATAATAATTGATTTTAATTTTGTTGTCAACTTCCAATCTCTGAAAAAGACGGAATGGCGCGCAGGGATATCATTTTCCCCCGAGAGCCATTCCGTCTCTTCTATAAATATTATGCGCGATCTCGCAAATCTCCATTCACAGGACCGCTCCCATCACCGCGCTCTCGAACTCGCGGGCGGTTTCCGCTTCGGAGCCTCCCGCGTTCGCGAGATTAATCATGAGCACGGCAAAGAGGTCTTTGCTCGGATCGACCCAGAAGTGGGTCCCCCATGCGCCGCTCCATCCGTAGCTCCCCGTCGACAGCGGCGTCTCCGGGGCCTCTCCTTCGATGACGACGCGCATGCCGAGTCCCCAAGTCTGCCATTCGGGAAATCCCTCTATGCCGTTCGGAAGCTGTGGCGACGCCATCTCCCGTACCGTCTTCGCGTTCAAAATCCGCTTCCCCTCGAATTCCCCCTCGTCAGCCAACATTTTGGCAAACCGGCAGTAGTCCTCCAACGTTCCAAGCAATCCGCCGGCTCCGGAATAATAGGTGGGATGAATAAAAGGATTCTGGTCCGCTGACCTCCTCAGCTCTCCCCCCGTGCTCTCGTATAAGGCGACCAACCGCGAGCGCTGCTCCTCCGAGGGCGCGAACGTCGTATCCCGCATGCCAAGCGGCTCGAACAACGCCCTCTGCAAATAAAGATTTAGCGGCAGCCCCGAAGCAATCTCTACGAGCCTTCCCAAAATATCGAACGCGGCAATCGGACTGTATCCCGTCTGGGAGCCCGGCTGAAAATCGAGAGGCACGTTCGCCCAAGTCGGAATATGGACGGACAGCGTCGCTCCCGGTCCGGGCATCTGCAGCTCGCGAAAGCCGACCGGCCCCTGCCCCAAGCCGCAGCTATGGGTGAGCAGATCCCGAACCGTTATCGGACGGGTCGCCGGCTCCAGCGAATAGGACGGAATGTCGTCCGGGATCGAGCCGGCCGGAGCATCGGGATCGGGCTCGTAGGCAGCGACATTCGTTCGAACGTTCGGGATCGCGACGTAAAAATCGTTGGCGAATTCGGGAATATACTTCCCGAGCGGATCCTCCAGCCTGATCTTCCCTTGTTCGGCCAACGTCATAACGGCCGCGGCGATAATCGGCTTGGTCATCGAAGCCAGCCGGAAGATCGAATCTTTCTGGAGACGAAGACCTTTCTTTATGTCGGCATAGCCTTGCACCGCGCTAAGCGCGGTCCGGCCTCCTCGAGACACGAGGAATGATGCTCCCGCCAACGCGCCCTCGCGAATGCGCCGCTCCAAGCTTTCCTGTGCGACGGCGAGCTTAACGGCGTTAAAGCCTGCCGATTCCTCTATCATAACCATCACCTGCTCCTTAGCCACGTCAATGCCAACTCAAACCATTTCTGGCATCCTGCGTTGATATGCGTGCCGTCCGCCGCCGAGGTTTCGTCCGCCAGCGACAGCCCGTGCACGCCGGATTCGAAGATGTGAAGCTCGTACGGTATGCCGCGTTCCTCCAACGCCATTGCCCATAGCAGAGAGTTGCGAGAGCTAACGAGCTCGTCGTCGGCCGTATGCCAGAGAAAAGTCGGGGGCGTGCCGTCGTTGACGTAGCGAACCGGGCTTAGCGCCTCACGCTCCTGCAAGGACGGATCCGGACGGCCGAAATGCGCCCGATAGACGAGCGCCTTAAAGGCCGCCTGCTCTTCTCTCCTCAACGCATGCGCGTGATCGACGAGCGAGTATCCGAGAATGAGCGCATCGGGGCGCATAAGTTCGGCCCTGACGCCGACTTTCTCCCGCACAAACGCGTCGGCCCAATGCGCGCCGAGACTCGCGGCGAGATGACCTCCTGCCGAAAAGCCGACGACGGCGATTCGGTCCGGATCGACGTTCCATTCCGCGGCATTCTGCCGCACCGTCGCCAAGGCCGCTGCCACTTCGAGCAGAGGCTGCGGCCAGGCGGAGCTTTCGTTGCCCGGAGGAGTCTCGTTCAAGTCGGGAACGTATTCCCCGAACCAGGTCGTGTACCTGAGGACGAAGACATGATAGCCGTGCGCCGCGAAACGCAGCGCGACCGGCTCCGCCTCCCTGTCGGAGGTACTCAGGTATCCTCCGCCGGGACAGACGATGACGGCTGGCCGATGCCGGTCCGCCTGAAATTCCAAGGAGCGATGCAGCAAGTATTTCTGCAGCCGGGCGCTGCCGCTTCCGATTCGCAATTGAACCGTCTCCGCGATCATGTTTAACGCTCCCTCTCACCAGTATATCGTCAGCCTTTTACCGCTCCGGAAGTCAAACCTTGCACGAAATATTTTTGCAGAAACATAAAGAGCAGAAACAGCGGGAAGAGGATCATGCAGATCGCCGCCGTCATCAGCCCCCAGTCGGTTGCGTACTGACCCTGGAAGTTGATCAGCCCGACGGTCAAGGGAAGTCCCTTCTCCGTCGTCAGCGTCGAGATTTGCGCCCACAGCAATTCTCCCCATACGAAGCAGAAGTTCAGTACGGTGCAAGTCGCGATCGCCCCTCCCGTCAACGGGAATGCGATTCGGAACATCGTGCTGATCTCCCCGCTCCCGTCCATTCTCGCGGATTCCAGCAGCTCCGACGGGATCGAAAGGAAAAAGTTGCGAAGAATGACGATCGTTCCGGGCAGCAGCCATCCCACGTAAGCGAAGGTAACGGGAACGTAAGTGACGCCGAGCAGCTTCAGCTTGGACATCATCATATACAGCGGCAAAATCATCGACTCGGTCGGCAAAATCTGAATGATCAGAAGCAGGCCGACGATCGCCCCGCCGAACGGAACGCGCAGGCGGGCCAACGCGTAAGCGGCGAAGGCTGCCACGACCGTCACCATCGCCAGCGTGACAAGCGCGATAACGACGCTATTATAGAAATATTCGCCGATCCGGCCGATCTCGAACGCTTGAACGTAATTGTCGACGAGAAACTCGCGCGGAAAGGCCCAAATATCCGTAAAAAATTGTTCCGACGTTTTGAGCGACGTCATGAGCGTGAACAGAAGCGGATACAAATTAACGACCGCCAAACAGACGAGAACCGCCCTCAGCGCATACCCGCCGAGCGGTATTCTAGTATTCATAGACATTCCCCTTCGTCAGCTTCCTGGACAACGCGATGATCAGCGACACGACGATCGTCAGCATGACGGAGATCGCGGCGGCGTAGCCGAATTCGTTATAGCGGAAAGCGACGTCGAGCATTCGGACGGGGACCGTCCGCGAGAAATCGCCCGGCCCTCCCTTGGTCATCGCCCAGACGATGTCGTACGTCTTGAACGACAAGATCAGCATGAGCATCGTAACGAGGCGAATCGTAGGCATGATCAAGGGGAGGATGATCATGCGGGCTTGGCGGACATATCCCAGCCCCTCCAGCTTGGCCGCCTCGAACATGGAGCCGGGCAAGGACACGATAGCCGTATAGGCGAGCATCATGACGAATCCGGAAAACCGCCAGCCGCCGACGACGGCGATCGTCCATAAGACGATGCCGGGCTCCGCAAGCCAAGCGTGCTCCAGGCTTTGGAGGCCTATCGCCCTCAATATGCCGTTAAGCAACCCCGTATCGGGACTGAGAATAAAGGTGAACAGCAAGCCGATGACGACCAGCGGCATCATCGCCGGCGCGAAAAACACGAACCGGTAGAACGCCCCCTCCTTGCGCCCGACCCGATGGATCGCCAGCGCCAGAAGCAGGCCGGTAAAAACCGCGATCGCGGTAGACGCGACGGCGATGAAGACCGAGTAATAGAAGCCTTTTAACGTCACCGGATCCTGAAAGAAGGTCGCGTAATTGCTCCAGCCGGCCGCCTTCATCGCTCCCATGCCGTTCCACGTCGCAAAAGACAGAGCCGCGTTCCACCCGATCGGAACGATCATCGTCGCTCCGACGAACAACAGCGCCGGAAGAAGGAAAAGCGTTCCGAGCATTCGGGTGCGAAGCGTTAAAGCCGAGCCACTCTTGATGAATTTCATTTGTTTCGGACCTCCGATCGGTCGGAGCGGACGGGCCGGGACGGACCGCTTCTCCCGCCTGCCCCGCCGCATTCCTTCATTGGCTTAAGGCTTCACGGCCTCCAGCCTCAGCTTCTCCAGTTCTTCCAGAGAGGCCATGCCGTTAAATATATAGTTCGCCGGCATTTTCGCATTGAGGATATCGATCATTTTCGTCGACAAATGCATGACTTCCTCGGTTTGAATATTGGCGATATCCTTGGCGTACAACGCGAAATTGGGGTCGTCGGATTTGACGCCGCTTACCGTGACCGGAGCTCCCGTATCGACGCGCTTCTGAAGCACCTCCGCGCTGGTCAAATACTTCACGATCTCTATCGAAGCTTCGGGATGGGGAACGTTGGCCGGAATCATGTAGCCGTTCGATCCTCCCAACACGTGATTCAGCCCCATGTTCGGCCAGCTCACGATCTGCACGTTGGCCAGCCCCGATTCCTTGACGGATTGGGCGGCAAGAATGTTGACGTTCGCTTTGACCGCGACTTTGCCGGCCTTGAACGCGACGTTTACCTGCTCAAGAGTCGTGGATAACGCGCCCTTGCCCGGATATACGTACTTGTCGTACAGCTCCTTGGAAGCCTCGAACGCTTTGACCGCGAGCGGGTCGGTGAACGGAATTTTGCCTGCGGCAAAGTCGCTTCGAGTCTGCTCATCGGGCCATACCGTCATCAGATTATTTCGCGGAACCCATGGGCCCCAGTCCTTATATAGTCCTAACGGAACGATTCCCGTCTTTTCCTTGATCGTCTCCAGCGCTTGCATGAAATCGTCCCAGCTGAGAGGTCCGTCGGGAAACGTAACCCCGGCTTGGTCGGCGATATCCTTGTTCACTTCGAGCAGCGGATACACGGCGGCGTAAGGAACCGCGTATACTTTGCCCCCGTAGGTTCCCGCATCCAGCGCGTTGCCCACGAACGTCATCTTCCAAGCCCCTCCGTCCGCTTCCAGGTAGGGAGTCAAATCCAGCGCCATATCGGAATCGACGAACGTCTCCATCGCTCCCGGCCAGTACATCGCGACGTCGATGGGCTCGCTTGCGGCGATCGTCGTTTTCAGCGTTTTCTCTACATTCGAATCCCACGGCTTAAAGGTTATATCGTACTTGTCCTTAAAATGCTCCGCCACCATCTGTTCTTCGACCTTGCCGCTCGGATCGTCCACGGGCGCGATCATCAACGTCAGCTTAAGCTTCTCCCCGGGCTTGCCGGCGGATTCCGTCGCTGTCGCCGAAGCGCTGGCGGATTCGGACGGTTGTCCGGAGGCTCCCTCGCCGCCGGATTTCCCGCATCCCGTAAATATCAACGAAGCGCCAAGCGCGACGGATAGAAGCCGTACTGCTGTCCCTCTCTTCAACATGCCAAGACCTCCTCTTTGTTAAAACGCATAAAACCGTATACGGGCCAACTTAACGAGCGCGCCTCGTTAGATCCCATTATACGGTCCGATAATTGCCGCCACTATTTCAAAAAACTACGAAAACTATTGCTAATCTTCGATTTTAAGGTTTTCGTCCTTGACGTCCGGCTTCTTTCTGAGCGCCGTCGGCGAGCAGCCCTCAAGCTTGCGGAACACTTGCGTGAAGTATGCATAATCCGAGAAGCCGACCCGTTCCCCGATCTCGTAAATTCGGTCCGTCGTCCGCTCGATTAGCTGCTTGGCTTTGGCAATGCGCAGACGGTTGACGTATTCCCGGAACGGAACGCCCATTTCTTTTTTGAACAGGTGGCTAAAATAGTTCGGCGTCTTGCCCACATGCTCGGCCACCTTCTCGGCCGTCAGCTCCTCCGCGTAATGATTCCGTATATACGCTTCGGCAAGCTGGATCGGCGCGCTTAGACGGGCGACTCCGACGTTGAAGTAAGCTTCGATCGCCTCCTCGAACGCCAAGCGAACGAAATCCTCGTATTCGCCGATGTCGACGAATGCGCTCGTCTCCAGCTCCTCGATCCGTCGGCGCGCATATTCGGCCAATTCCGCGGAAGGCTCGCCCGCGGCGCCAGGGAGCAGATGAATCAATGCTTTGCAGTATCCCGCAAGGCTCTTCTCGCCATACGCTCTTTCTTGCCGAAGTCTGGCGAATTCGACGGATACCCGCTCGGTTAAGCGCTCTAGTCGGGCTTCGCGGATAAGATTGAGAAATTCGTCGTCTTCCGCAAGCCCTCTGATCGTCTCTTCGCGGAGCGCTCCTCCCTCTTCAAAGGCATGAACCGAGCCCTTGCCGGAATACAGCCGAAGCGCCAGAGCCTCCCGCGCCTGCGCCTGCAATTCGTTTACATCGGACGCGTTCCCGGGCAGGCTTATGCCGGCCGACAACGAACAGCCGCACGTCTGCGCAGCCTCCCGAACCGAATCCGCCAGTCGGTTCTTCAACGACGCGACGGCATGTCGCGCGTACAAATACGAGACCGTCTCCAGCTTCAGCAATCCGATCAGGCTCCCGTCCTTCGTCTTTAACCATAATTCGCCGGTTTCCGCTTCCCGGCCGCCTAAAGCGCGAAGCATCGCATCGGCGCACCGCTCCTTCTCCGCCGCTTCTTCCCTGCGCCGATCCGGTTCGATACGGACGCATAGAAGAGTCCCCTTGGCATCGAATTGAAAATATTGCATTAAGCCGTCCTGCAGAATGAGACGGTCGCGAATTCTCCCTCCCGCGAAATCGTCGACGAAGAGCTCCTTGTGCGACGCCAAATATTTGCGGAACGTCTCCTCCGACACCCGCTCGCGGACAATCTCCTCGCTGACCTTCTTGATCAGCTGAATCAAGCTTCTTGCGCGAATCGGCTTCATTTCGTAATCGGCCGCATCCCACTGAATCGCCTTTTTGAGATACTTGAAGTCGTTGTAGCCGCTGAGGATGATTACCTTAGTCGCCGGTCTTGTTTCCTTGATTCGCTTTAGCAATTCCAGACCATCCATCCCCGGCATTCGGACATCCGTCACGACCAGTTCGGGCAGATTGGCGCAAAAGATCTCGAACGCCTCGGTCCCGCTCGCCGCCGTCAGCACTTCGACGATTCCCAGAGAAGACCAGTCTATGCCGGCTTTGATCCCCTCCCGAATTTGCCGGTCGTCATCCGCGATCAGCAGCTTCATTGCGCCTCTCCTCCTTTTTCGTTCTCCCGGCGGCGGGGACTAGCACTTCTACGACTGTTCCCTTGCCAATCTTGCTGCTGAAGCTCAAACCGAACTCGCGCCCGTATTGCAGCTTGATCCTCTCGTCGATATTCCCCAACGCGAAGACTTCCTGCCGTTCATCCTCCTCGTTCAGCATCCGGTTTATCCGCTCCTCATCGGCGCCAAGCCCGTCGTCGGATACGACCAGCCGAATACGTTCCCCGACCTGCCGGACTCCGACCTCGATCGTCCCGCCTTCCAATTTCTCTTCCAGCCCGTGAAGGATCGCGTTTTCCACCAGGGGCTGCAAAATCAGCTTGGGAACCTCGCAACTCAACAGCTCCGGATCGACGTCGACCCTCAGCTTGATTCGCTGACCGTATTTGGCCTGCTGAATGAGCATGTAGCTTTCCAGAAACTCCAGCTCGCGCTCGATCGTCACGACCGGCTGGCCTTTGCTGAGCACATGCTTGAAAATTTCCGAGAGCGCTTCGATCTGTTCGCTTACGTCGTAATTTTGGTGCTTCATCGCCAGCCAATGTATAGAATCCAGCGTGTTGTACAGAAAATGCGGGTTGATCTGCGCCTGTAAGGCGGTCAACTCCGCTTCCCTGCGCCTGATGCGGCTAACGTAGACGTCGTCGATCGTCTGCTTGAGCTGTCCGGCCATGCGGATAAAGCCTTGGTGGATTTCCCCGATCTCGTCCTTCGATGCGCCTTCGAGAGCGATATTGAAATTTCCCGTGCGCAGCTTGGCCATCTCCGTGCGCAGCCTTCCCAACGGCTTGATCCAATAACGGTGCTGTACAAGAGAAAAAAGAAATCCGAACAGGACGCATAGTCCGATCGCGATTAATAGAACGGTGTTAAGAGTCGTCTTCAACAAAGTAAAGGAGCTTTCGGGAATCGTCTGGACAAGCACCCAATCGGGACCTGCGACCCGATAATACAGGACGATATTTTTCTCGCTTCCGACCGTTTTTCCGAAGAAGCCTTCCTCCCCGGACGCGATCTCCGCCCGGATTTCCTCATAGTGCTCATAAGTGCCGCCGATCGCGGTTTTTGCGGACGAGGACAGCACCTTGCCCGAAGCGTCGAGCAGATCGATTCTCGAGCCTTCGTAAGAATTGATCCCCTCATAAAAACGAGGCACGGCTTCTTCGGAAACGTTCAGCTTGATGATGCCCAGTTCTCTGTCGTATTTGTTAAAATCCATAATTCTTCTATACGCATACAGCCGATTGCCGTCGGAAGCCCAATACAGCTTTCCCTTCAGCTCAGAAGCCGTTCGCGCGTGCTCGGCATCTACAACGGAATCCAGCGTGCCCATCTGGAAAACGACCCGCTCGCCGCCGGCGACGATGCCGATCGTATCGTAATAAGCTTTGGAGCCTATTAAATCGTTCAGCCAGGCGATAATCTCCCGATAGTACTGATCATAGTCGAGCTCTTTGTTGTAATCGTCTTTCAGAAACTTCTGGATTTGCTCATTAGACATCATCCGCAGCGTAAGATCGTTCGTATCGGCGATCAGGGAGTCGAAGTTCTGCCTCGTCTGCTTAAGCGTCTGCAGCGCAATATCGCTGGATTTGTTGAGCGTAAGCCTCGTAAACTGGTTGTTCAAGTAAAAGCCGGCGAGCAGCAGCGGCACGACGATCAGCAGCGCAATGCATAGAAACAGCTTTCTCTTGAGGGGCATATCCCCGAACTTTAACCGGATAAGCCATACCTCCCTTCGGCGCGGACATTCGCTATCCGCCTTGAAACCTTTCCCCCCATTGTAACTTGGCCGAGCCGCTCCGCAAAGACATAAATCCCCCTTCCGGATGCGCGGCTGCGCGTCCGGAGGGGGGATTTCCCATTACATATGCTTTCTGGCTTCGAGCGGATGGCCGATCGTCGGGAACTCCCCAATGCGCAGCTTCGCGCCGCCGTAAGGAACGAGCTCCAGATCGACGACCGGCTGATCGTCCGCGTTCGGATGCATCGGCGGAGTTCCGGCGTTGTTGCCTTCCATCCTCCATTCGCGCACAAGTTGCCCCTTCGCCTTCAGTCGAACCGGAGAGTGCTGGGCGTCGAACGGCTGATAGGCGACGTCCTCCAAGCTGACCTCATACTCGCTGTCGGCCAGCAGGCCGTATTTCCATGGAGAGCCGGGGTAAATTTCCCAGTCATGGAACTTCTCCCGTTGCTGCAGCAGCTGCCAGTTCTCACGAATCGGCAAAGCGTAGACGAGCGGTCCGCGCTCCACGCTAACGGCAAGCAAATTGCGGGTAACAGTTTTAACCTTCATCGGCATCCGCAGCGTCAGCCGATCGCCATCCGACCACTCCCGGCACAGCTTCGCATACCCTTTCTCGATCGTCAGCTCTCGCTCCTGCCCGTTTATTTTCACGGTTGGCCGCTCGCACCAACCCGGAATGCGCAGCGAGATCGCAAACTCCGCCGATTCGTCCAAAGCCAGCTCGATGTCGACCGTATCGCGGAACGGATAATTGCCGCTTACCTTCAGCGTTGCCCGCGCCTGCTCGTCTGCTCCGACTTGAGTCGTTACCGTGCAGGGCGCGTACGAGACCGCCGCCAGACCGCCTTCCCTATCCTTCATCCACAGGTGCGACACCAGCTTCGGCCAGCCTTGGTGCATGTTCGCCGTACAACAGCCGAAATGCGGCTCCAGGCCGAACAGATTCGCCTCTTCGTTGTTGCTCCACTCCCGTGTCGCCACGTTGCAGACGATCTGGTTCACCTGCTGGTCGTACTGATGCGACGTCCAATCGCTTGAAACGGCGGCAGGCAAGGCATTAAACGCCACCTGTTCGAGAATGTCGCCGAAGCGCCCTTCCCCGAATACTCTCGTCAGCTGCTCCATGGAAAACATATATTCGACAACGGCGCACAGCTCCACCCCTTGGCTCGGATGCGTGCCGGACAGCCATTCGTCTCCGGAAAACATCCCGTGAGCCTGTCCGTGATACGTCATCAGACTGTCGATGCCGCGGTGAACCGCCGCATGAGCGCGAGAATCCCCGGTTAGCTCGAAGAGAACGCCAGGCGCTTTAATGCCCATCGCGACATTGACGACATGCGTTTTCCAGTCCCATCGCTCGACTTTGCGCCAAAACGGAAAATCATGAAAAACGTCCGTCCAACTCGTCGTTTGGGACTGTACGATGCTCGCCAATTGTAGGAGCTGTTCGTCTCCGGTTTTCCGGTAGAGCCACTGGATCGTCAGCAGCATCTCCATGCCGCGCGCCTCCGCCCACCCGCGCAGCGGCTGCTCCTCGATCCGACCGCGCACATACCGGAAGTAAGACGTAAGGAACGGAACGATCCGTTCGTCTCCGGTCGCTTCCTCATATTGCGTCAAGACCTTCAGCATGATCATGTAGTGCCACCAATCCTGCGTCTTGTCGAGGTCTTCGTTTACCGTTTCGATGATGTCCGGCCCGAACGCTCCGTCCTCGCGCTGGCTGGCCAGCGACCATTCGATCCAGCGCTGCGCCTTGGCGATCAGCCGCTCGTCCTCCAGCAAATAGGCCAGCGGCAGCAGCCCGTCCAAATAGTACGGCCCGCGCTCCCAGCTCTCCCCCTTGCCGCCGATCCAGCCGTTGCCGGGACCTACGTCCGCCCAATGCTCTTCGAGGTGCCCGGTTAACCCGTCTGCCTGAATGCGCAGCTGATCCCGAAGCCATTGCTCCGGCTTGATCGCGCCCAGCGGAAGCGCCTCGAATGCCGTGTTCCGTTTGCTCATTATGAATAACCTCGCTTATTCGGAGAATGGTGTTCACCCTCCCAATATAGCACCGCGAAGCCATCTCTCCGATAGCGTAACGCACACAGTTTTTGCTTGATCACAACATCGATGTTGCTTTGTTCGCTATAATAAAGAAACGCATGCGCATGAAGAAAAGGGGGACAGATTCCGAATGCTGAAGTTTATTTCTCCGCCGCTGCCGCATTTCATTACCTGCGGCGAAGATACGTATTCTGCCGGGCGCAGACATGTCGATCGCTCGGGCATCGGCGTATTCGATCTGCTGTTCGTTACCCGAGGCTGCTTATATTTGGCGGAGGAATCGCTGCCTGTGGTCATTCCCGCGGGAGGCTTCGGCTTGCTGCGGCCGGACCGCGCTCATCGGGCGACGGAGCCATGCGAGGAGGAAACCCATTTCTACTGGATTCATTTCCAGACGTTCGGAGGCTGGAGCGAGGCGAATGCCGAGGAAGGCCGAAAGGCGATTCTGTCCTTGGCCGAAGGGGAGTATCCGATTGCTCATCCGTTCTCCTTCTACTTGCCGCAGACGGGCAATCTGCTTGCGCCCGAATCCGCGTACACCCATCTGCGCGAAATGCTGGCGCTGCAAGCCGAGATGTCCGCGTTCTCCTATTGGCGGCAGCAGTTGCTTTTCCAAGAATTGCTCTTGCAGGTGCAGGAGGAATCCAGACTTCCGGCCGGCGGCGCGTATTGGGCGATCGCCGAAGAAGCTGCGGCATTTCTGCGCCGCAGCCATCGGGAGACGTTTACCTATAAAAGAATGGCGGAGGAGCTGCATTTTCACGCGAACTATATCTCCCTGTGCATGAAGCGAACTTACGGCTGCACGCCTCTCGATTATTTGACCCGCTATCGGATCGAGCAGGCGAAGCGGCTGCTGATCGACACGAACGAGGCGATCGGTTCGATTGCCGAGCAGGTAGGCTTCGGCTCTTTTCCGCATTTCGTGCGCTGCTTCGGCCGCCTGGCCGGGACGACGCCGAAGGCGTTCCGCATGCGGTTCAGGCAGTCGTAAACAATCGTTCGGGCGCGTCCGTTAAGCGCCGCAAGCTAACGGAGCTCGGCCAAGGCTCTGTCTACGAACGAGAGATGCCGCTCCCGCATCGTCCGCTCGACGGACGGCTCCAGCCCCCAGCGGGAGAGCTGGGAGGCCGGCCGCAAGGCAGCGTACAGATCCCAGCACGGAAGCTGGCTAAATCCCGTCCCCTTCGCCAACGACCGGTAATGCTGCGTAAACTCCTCCATCGCCTCGGGTCCGTACGCCCACAAAACTTCCAATCTGGCGTTGCCCACATCTGCGAGAGGATCCCCGATCGCGGCGTCCTCCCAATCGATTACGGCGGCAAGCTTCCCTTCCCTCCACAACGTATTTCCCGGCCAGTAGTCGCCGTGAAGCAGCACAGACCGATTGGCTTGCGGCAGCGGCCATACCGAATCCAACGCTTCCCTGATCCGTCCTTCGCTCAGGGAAGCGTCCAGCTCCGCCGGCCTAGCGGCTAACTTGGCGGAAACGGCATCCGCCTGCTGCGAAAGAAAACTAAGCTCCATTAGAGGAAGCTCTGCTTGATGAATGGCGAAGAGATGCGCGGCCAATTGCCCTAGAAAGTCGGGAATCGCCATCCGATCTACCTCACCTTGGCTCTCGATGAATTCGATAGCGATATAAGGGGAGCCGAGCAGGTCCGATGATGCCTCCGCGAAGATCGGCGCAGGTACGGCCAGCCCTGCGGAGTGCAGCAGTCCGAGAAGCTGGAATTCATGTCGGGCAATGTCCGGATCTCGTGCAAGATCGGTCGCCCCATGGCGGCGAATAATGATTTTGCGTAAGCTCCCGTCGCCCAATTCAAGCTCAAGCCCGATGACTTGAGCAGACACGCCGCCCTTTAACTCTCGCCAGCGCAGCAGCCTGGCATTCGAAATGATATGCTCCGCAACCGTCTGTAACGCTTCTCTCATAAATTAATCTCCGTTCTTGGCAAATCGTCGTTCTATGTTCCGTTAATCGGCATAATGCCGGTTGCTCTGTCTCACTTCCAGCATGACATCCGTCAAGCTTTTTCCTTCCTCCCGGAGATCGTCGATAGTGACATCGGCCCGCACCAGCCCTTGATGCAGCACAATTGCGCGATCGATGACGTTCTCGATCTCGTCGATCAGATGAGTGCTGATCAGCACCGTCTCGTCGCCGCGCAGTCCGGACATCAGCAGCTTTAAGGATTCGCGACGCGCAAACACGTCCTTGCCGACGAACGGTTCGTCCATCAGCAAATAGTCCGCTCGCTTGGCCAGCCCCGCGCTCATCTCCAGCTTCATTTTCTGCCCCTTGGAGAAGGTTCTGATCGCGCGGCGGGTCGGCAGCTCATATCGCTGCAGCAGCTCGGCGTAATACGGTTGATCGAATCGGGGGAAAAATGCCGCCAGAAACTCCCCGTATTCCAACGGAGTGCTGTTAGGCAAGAAGCTGCCCTCTTCGGTAATAAACGTCATCCGCTCATACTGATCCAGGACTGGCTTCCCTGCAATCGTAATCTCTCCGCTCTGCAGCTCGCCGAGCCCCATAATCGACTTGAGCAGCGTCGTTTTGCCGCTGCCGTTCTCGCCCAGAATGCCGACGATCTCTCCCGTCTCTATCGTCAGGCTGTTAATGTACAGCAGAGCATTGCTCGTCGGATAGCGCTTATCCACATATTTTAACTCGATCACAGCCATCCCTCCCGGACTTGCGTTTCCCTTCGCTATTCAAGCGCAACATTCAAGAAATTCCGATGCTCTGTCGGCGAGTAATCGTATCCGCCAACCCGATTGAAGGCTCGGATACGGTCATCGTTTTTATCCGTAGCCAGTTCGCCCTTATATATCAGCTTGGCATGCTCGAAGACGTACAGATACAGATGCTGCGGCCGCAAAATGTCGAAGACGCCGCGGTCCTGCTCCGACTCCGGCTCGCGATAGGAGCGGACGGCGATCACCCTGCCGTTCCGATAGCCGAGCAGCGATACGCCGCCATAGTTATTCTCCTCGTTGCCTTCGAACGATAAGTTCGACCAGTCGACAAGCTCGATACCGTTCGAGAAATCGAAGCTGAGCACCGCCGTATGCGGCCGCTCCTCCGCATCTTGAGACACGCCGCGAAGGCTTACGGTCAGCAACGCCCGCTGCGCATCGACATACGCCTCGTATCGCTCGGAATACGCGGCTTGCCAGTTAATCGACGGATCGGACTTCGACAAGTCCGCCTCGCCGAGCAGCTTGCCGCTGTCGCTGTCGAAGCTGCGGATATGAAGGTAACCCGCCTCCACCGACAGCAGCGCCAGCTTATCGCCCACCGCCTTCAAGCCGAGTATTTCAATGCCCGTTCCCCCCGGTTCGTTCGCCGTGAGCGGAAGCTCGACCAGCTTGCGAGACTCGAACGGCTTCATGTCCTGCGGCCGAAAGCCCCAATCATAGAACTTAAGCTCATAAATGGCATTCATCCCGGTATAATCGGTCGTTACGGGAAGCGTGTAGAAGACGCGGTCGCCGATTTGCGCAAGGCCGTATTCCAACGGATTCGTCCAACTGAAGTTAGCGTTCTCGTCCGAAGCCGAGGCCGGCCGATAAACAACAGACGGCTTCACCTCCGCCGTTCCTTCTGGAACCGAGTAACCTTTGTCCGTCATGATGCGAGAATAAATCGTATGCTCTGTGCTTCTGTTTTCGATGTTGTATTCCATCCTGCCGAATCGCACGGCGCCGAATGGTCCGACACTTCCCGGATAATAAAGATACGCAGGGATGTTCCGGGCCTGATCGAACAGCTTCGTGTCCGTGTGAAGTCGCCCTCCGTCTATTCGTAACGAAGTGCTGTGCATCCCGTCGCTCAGCTCGCCAACCAGCGCGACGTCCCGAATCGCCTCACGACTGCCGATCAGATCAATGAACTCGAACTTTCCCTTATCCTTCGCCCCATAGACGCTTAACCCCAATATCGCAAGTACGGCAATCGCCAGCGCCAACGCAGGCAATGCGGCGTGTTTTCTGATCGTTCCCATCGGTTCCCCTCCTCTAACGCATTTCGTTAAGCAATTGCGCCCCTTCGCACCATCCGCAGGCTATGTCCGATCAACAATCCGCTCACTACAAGCAGCAAAGCGCTGCTTAAATACAGTCCCGTCGGATCGCTGTTCACATTCACTTCTCCAAGTCGATAGCCGATCACGTCAACCATCGTCCAGACTGCGACGGCAATCGGAACAATCCCCCTATACGTCCGGCTGCGCTCGCACAAGGCGCCGTAGTAAAGCGTCACAGCCGCGGCCAGCAGCAGCGACAGCGTGGACAGCAGCCGACTGACGCCAAGCGGCAGCAGCAGCCGGAAAAACTCGGAGCGGATCATAGCCAGAAAATAACCGTTGTGCATGACGAACTGCCCGTCGCCATAGCTGGCAACCTTGGCCGCGTACAGCGAGTAGCCTAGCCGGATGCCGATGAGCTGGGACGCCAGCAGCAGGAGCAGACAAGTGACCAAAACCGTCAGCTTGCTAAGATAGAGAGCCTCCCGACCGACCGGAAGCGTCAAATAGGTATAGATGCTCTTACTGCCCCAGTAGTCCGCATAGATCGTCAGTAGAAAAAAAGCGCACACAAGCGCCAACAAAACGAGAAACAGAAGGATGCTTCCAGAAGAGGCGTACACGTCTTCGTAGCGTTCGTTCACCCAATATTCGTTGTAAGGCCGCAGTTCCTTATGCAGCAGTACAAGGGGCACAACGATGGCGGCGGCGCATACCGCTGCGATAAACCACAGCCACTTGGCAAACTCCCGATTGACCAGACGATAAAATCCCTTCATCACAGCCGCAACACCTCAATTGTATTATTCGAATAGTACAATCAGCTTAAAAAAATTATTCCCAATGCTCGCTGATCAGCTCAACCACCGTCTTGAACGACAAACGAATCTCCTTGGCCGAATCGACGAACGATTGCACCAGCTCGCGGGTCAGTTCTTCTTCAATCGCACGGAAAATGACGTCGTCGACGTAGATCACGCTGCCCAGAGTGCTGCTCGTGCGCACAAACCCTTCATCCTCCATCAGCTTAAACGCCTTCTGCACCGTATTCGGGTTAATGCTCAACTGTGCCGCAACCTCGCGTCTGGACGGCAGCTTGTCGCCGGATACCGCGTTGCGCAGCAATATTTGCCGTTTAACGTAGAGAACCGCCTGCAAGTATACGGGGTCCTTGTTGTTCAACTTCAACTCGTAGAAGTTCAGCACGACGTCATTTCACCTTCCTTGGTGGTCGTTTGTACTATACAACTAATACAATCAGATTGTCAACGGGCGATGACACATGCTCATTTCATATGTTTTTGTTGAATAAATATTCATATATACGTATAATAACCCATTAAAAAGATCATCCAAGAGGTGGAAAAGTGAAATATAAAATATTTGTGGACGGTCAGGAAGGGACAACCGGGTTAAAAATTCATGATTACTTATCCAAGATTTCCGACATCGAAGTGCTCCACATTGAGCCGGAAAAACGCAAAGACGCCGCTGCTCGCAGGGCGCTTCTCAATGAAGCCGATGTCGTATTTCTCTGTCTTCCGGATGCCGCGTCCAAGGAAGCTGTCTCAATGGTCAGCAATCCTAACACCAAAGTCATCGACGCAAGCACGGCGTTCAGAACCCACCCGGAGTGGACGTACGGGTTGCCGGAATTGCATAAGAAGCAAAGAAAACAAATTCAACATTCATCCCGTGTAGCCGTCCCAGGATGCCATGCGACGGGGTATATTTTGGCGATTCAGCCTTTGGTAGCGGAGGGAATTATAGCGAAGGATTATCCTGCCTCCTGTTATTCGCTGACAGGATACAGCGGCGGCGGAAAGAAGCTGATCGCCGAATACGAGAATTCAGGCAAAGAGCAGCTTTCCGCACCAAGACCGTACGCGCTTCATCTTAACCACAAGCATCTGCCGGAAATGAAGTTTTATTCCGGGCTGGACGCAGCGCCGATTTTCACGCCGATTGTCGGCAATTATTATCAAGGCGATGCCGTTACGGTTCCGCTCTCTCCCAGAATGTTTACGAAGAAGGCAACGGCGAAAGATATTCAAGAGCTGCTGGCCTCGTATTATGCAGACGAACGTTTCATTCGCGTTATGCCGTACGACTCCGCGGCCAATCTTGAGGAAGGCTTCTTTAATCTTATGCAATGCAATCATACGAACCGTCTGGATCTGTTCGTTTTCGGTCATGAAGAGAGAATCTCGCTTGTCTCCCGGTTCGATAATCTGGGCAAAGGCGCCTCGGGGGCCGCTATTCAAAATATGAACCTTATGCTTGGATTCGACGAAGGTACGGGACTGGAGTAACGAGCCCGGTCACTTGCTTTGCCGTGCAGCGCCTTTGGGCTTGGCCGCCGCCTTCCGCTTATTCTCCTCCGCTCGGTACTTTACGATGCGGGCAATCAGCTCAAGCGGAAGCGGCTGGTCGAGCGGAAACTGCACCGAGCCTTTGGCTCCCTTATAAACCGACAGCTCCTCCTTAAACGCCTCAATCCCTTGCGGAGCCGGGTAAAATCCGATGTGGTTCTTGAATGCGGCGAAATGCACCAGATTGCCGTGCAATGCGTAGGTCGGCATCTGATAGCTGATTTTCTCCGTCGCCTCGGGGGCGGCTTCGCGAATCGTCTCTCTGACGCTTGCAAGCAATTGTTGAATTTCCGGCGGAAAACTAGCGATATACTCGTCGATCGATCCGTATTCGATTTTGCCCTCCATTGCCTCTAGCCCCTCTCGGAATGAACGTTAACGCCCATTGTTCTTGTCCAAATCATATTTCTTCGCGGATGCGTTCGTCAATGCTGAGGTTGTAGTACAGCTTGCGAAGCTGCATCAGTTCTTCGAAAGCGATAAATTAACATCCGCTGACGCGGGTTAACCCATACGGATTCTCTACCTGACCGAAGCGCCTCCTCCCTCCGCCGATACGAACACGACCCGTTGGCCAAGGTTGGACGGAGCATCCCAGACTTGCTCTACTTCAGATAGCGGAAAAGGCATGGCGTTCACTTGCAGCTTGCCTGCCGCAAGAATGTCGATCAATGCTGGCAATTCGGCAATGTATCCGGCCGTCGATACCGCCCCTTGACCGCTTCCGAGCAGTTGAAAGTTGGCCGAGCGAAGCGCGACGGAGGGGACGGCAGCCGTTGGGCCCGCCACGGAGCCGATCTGAACCCAGAACAGTGCCCGGCTCCGATCCGATCTCCTGGTCAACAAGGGGAGCATCGCAAGCTCCGCCGGTTTCCCCCACAAATAGTCGATGACGATATCCACTTCCGCTGCCGCCTCTCCCAACCGATCGGCGACCTCCTCCGCATCGCCGGCAAGCGAGACAACAAAGTCGGCGCCCAGCGCAGGCAGAGCCTGGAGACGGGCCGGATCGCGCCCTGCGCCGATGACTTGGCTTGCGCCAAGCAGCTTGGCGATTTGGATAGCCATCTGTCCCGAATTTCCGGTTGCCCCGAGCACGAGCACCTTGTTCCCCGCTGCGAAATTAACCCGGCGGCGAAGAGCCACCCAAGAGGACATGGCCGGGTTCATTGCTGCAGCGATGAGAACCGGATCTGCACCTTCGGGTACAGGCACGCTGCGTCGCAAATCGACCACAGACTGCTCGGCTAACGTTCCGAACGCAGTGTCGGGAGTGACGAAATAAACCATTTGTCCGTCCGGCAGCCGCCCCACTCCGTCAATTCCCGGGATAAGCGGCAGCTCGTCTGTGCTTGTGTAGTGAGAGCCACTGGCTTGAGACCGTACCCGAGGATGCAAGCCTGCGGCAATCACATCGATTAAGGCTTCATGTTTGCCGGACGGCTGTGGCGTGTCAAAAACCTCGTATTTAGGAGTTGTACTGAAAGCCCGCACTACTGCTGCATGCATCACAAAATCCCTCCATTCGCAAACTTATGCACCATTTAGTTTGTCATACAAACAATATAGTTTGTAGAACAAACAATGTCAACATCATCTATGCTATAATAGGCGTAAAATATAGACAAAACGGAGTGAATACGTTGAACACGGACCCTTCTAAAAGACACAGCGAGCTATCGATCATGGACAGCCTCGTGCAGCTTTCCTTCCTTATTCAGGCCGTTCTCGGACGAGTGGGCGCCGAGCACGAACTGTCGATCATTCAAATTCGGCTGCTTGGAATTGTGCGGGATCGCGAGCCCAACATGATGCAGCTTGCTCAATATCTTGGTCTCGATAAATCCAGCATTACCGGTCTCGTCGATCGGGCTGAACGTCGAGGGCTCGTCGAACGTACGCCCTCTCCAACAGATCGGCGAGGCTTCCATGTCAAGGCGACATCCGCCGGAAAGCAGATGATCCATGTGGTCGCCGATCAGATCGAGCGTCAAATCCATGCTGTAACCGCAGGAATGACGGAGACGGAGCGCTTGCAATTTGCCGCCCTGGCAACCAAAGTCCTGAATACGGTCGTTAATTGAATATCGGTCTCTTTTATTTTTTACGATTAGATAGGAACAAAGCAGGAAGAATTGCAACAGCCGCAAACCCGACTGACCACCAGAAAGCTACTTGGTACGCATGGGCTAGCGAAGTAAGGCTCGATCCCGTTCCGCCGGTCAATTGCTGTCCGATAACTGTTGCCAAGACAGCCGAGCCAAACGCGCCTCCGATCGTCTGAAAAATCCGCGTCGAGATGCTGGCATGCGGAATTTGCTCCTTACGCAATCCTTCATACGCGGACACCATAATCGGAATCAAGATTCCGTTCAACGCCGCTCCCCGCAGAAGCTGTGCCGCGCCCAGCAAGAAATGATTCGTATCCGTTCCCGCGAACGCGAATGGAATACTGGCCGCCAGCGTCACTACCAGGCTCACGAGCACAATATTTCGAGAACCAATTCGATCCGCCAGACCCCCAATCCAACTCCGTGTAATGAGCATCCCTACCCCCTGCGGTATTAAGAGCAGTCCTGTCATCAACACGCTCTCACCGCGAACTTGTTCGTAATAAAGCGGGAGCAACAGAAGCACTCCGTTCATCACCATGCCCGAGAGAAACAAGGTGACATTCGACGCCAGGAAATTCCGGGAACGGAATAATTGCAAATCGAGCAGCGGGGATGAACGCAACCGCAAGGCATACACAATGTAAGCAGCAAGCAGGACAAGTCCGGCTGCCAGCGGAATGAGCACTCCCGCCGAGGATAATCCCCCCTGAGCGCTAACCTCAGAAATGCCATAAATAAGAACCGCGAAGGCCGGAGACAATAGAAGGAGTCCTATCACGTCGAGTCCGGGTTTATTTGGGGAAGATTCGTCCTTCGGGATATGCTTCCAGGACAGCCAGAGAGCGATTAACATGATCGGAATGTTCACATAGAAAATCCACCGCCAGCTCATGTTGTCCATGATCAGCCCGCCGATAACCGGACCGAGAATCGGACCGAGCAGCGCCGGAATGCTAATGATCGCAATCAGCCTTCCCAGACTGCTCCCTCCCGCCGATTGGACGAGCACATTTTGCATCGTCGGGACGAGCAGTCCCGCGCCTATCCCTTGGATCAAACGAAAGCCGATCAAGCTGCCGGGGTTCCATGCCAGAGAACATAGGAGGGAAGAGATGAGAAATACCCACAGCGAGAACATATACACGTTTTTCCCGCCGAACCGCTGAATCGCCCAACCGGAGACCGGAACCGCCAGCCCCATCGCCAGCACGTAACCCGTAATCACCCATTGAATCGCCGACACGGTGCTGTGCAAGTCTAACGCAAGCGTGTTAATCGCCACATTAACCATAGTTGAATCCAACTGGGAAGCGATCGCTCCGAAAACAAGAATAAGTGCGACCTTCAAAATACCGGGGTCGATTTTTTCTTTGAGAGGCTTGATTGCCTCTGCTTGACTCATAGACATTGTTGTTCACCTCTTATTTTCATTAAGGTACGGTACGTACCGTACCTTATTTGATTACAATCATATTATCATTCTAGTGAAAATGCAATATACTCTTTATAAGAGCCCAACATGATCTAACAAAATACATCGCGGGAGGAGGAAAACGATATGCCGAAAACAGCAAACGACAGTAAACGGAAGGGTGAGGAACAAGAAACGGCGGGATCGCGGAGGCGCGGAGACGTTCTGGAGAAGGCCATCCTGTCAGCCGCATGGGAGGAATTGGGGGAGACCGGCTATTCCCGACTGACGATGGAAGCTGTCGCTGTCCGGGCGAAAACAAATAAGACCGCCGTCTACAGACGGTGGCCGAACAAGGCGAAGTTAATCGTCGCCGCGCTTATGAAGCACTTACCCAAGCCTTCCCTCGACACTCCCGATACGGGAAATCTGCGAGATGACGTGCTCACCCTGCTAGGAAGAATCATCAAGCCGCTGCAGATGATTGGCGCCGAGACGATTCATGGCCTGATGGTCGAATTCCACGGGGACGAGCTTCATTCCAAGCTGACGCTGCCCCCGAGATCGGAGGACCCGCTCGCCGTAGCCATGTCGAGCATCTTGAGCAACGCTCAGCGGCGAGGCGAAGTGAAGCTCGAAGAGTTGCCGGAACGCGTCATCAGCCTTCCCGTTGACCTGGTGCGATTCGAGCTGCTCACGACCCATACCCCGCTGACCGATGAGGCCGTTATCGAGATCGTAGACGCGATCTTCCTGCCTCTTGTGCGGAAGCTCGACAAACAAGGATGAACCGTTGTGACGGTTCATCCTTGTTTGGTTTATCGACTAATTTTCCGCGTATATTCACTCCCCGATTGCTTACGTTTACCTCACTGTGCCGGAAGAGAGATTTCGGTTCTAGCCGAGCTCTCTCCCCTTCCGTTCGCCCGCAGCGCTGCCTTGGGAATGGCGAACCAACTCCTCATAGTAACCGCGAAGCTCAAGCAGTTGGGCGTGCGTGCCTTCTTCGACGATGCGACCGCCGCGCATGACGATGATCCGGTCCGCGTGCATAATCGTCGACAGCCGGTGCGCGATAACGATCGTCGTGCGATGCTCCGAGACGACGCGCAGCGCGTTCTGGACGAGCTGCTCGGTATGGGAATCCAGGTTGGCGGTCGCTTCGTCCAAAATCAGAATTTTCGGCTGGAACACGATAATTCTTGCGAAGGAGATAAGCTGGCGCTCTCCCGCGGACAGCCCGCTCCCCCGCTCCGACAGACGGGTGTTGTAGCCGTCTTTCAATTTGCCGATCAATTCGTCTGCGCCGACAAGCCGACAGGCGCGCGCAACCTCTTCCCGCGAGATCGATTCATCGAACATCCTCACGTTGTCGACGATACTGCCGGAGTACAAATAAGGCTCCTGCTGCACCAACCCGATCAATCTGTTCAGCCGCTCCTGGGCAATGGCCCGCACATCCGTCCCGTCCAGCGTAATGCTGCCCTGGCGAACGTCGTAGAAACGGCACAGCAGACCGATCAGCGTGCTCTTCCCGGCCCCTGTGGCGCCAACGACGCCGATCATCTCGCCCGGTTCGATGCGCAAGCTGAGATCGTGAATAACGGGCTGCCCTTCCTTGTAGTAGAACTGCACGCGATTGAATTCAATCCCTCCTTGAACCGCTTGCGACTCCATATCGACGGGCTTGGCCGCATCCCTCACTTCCGGCTCCGTAGAGAAAATGCTCCAAATGCGGTTCGCCGACACGGTCGCCGACTGCAGGGTGTTCCATTGCTGCGTAATCGTGCTGATCGGCTGAAAGAACAGACGAATATAAGTAATGAACGCATACATAACCCCGAACTCGATATTGCCGTGAAACACCGCGTTCCCGCCTAGCCAAGTCACGAAAGCGACGGCCAAGCCTCCGAGAATATCGAAGGAGCGGTTAAACAAAACGTTGGTGCTCACTTCCTTAAGGTTGGCTCCGAAATAAGCGCGATTGCGATCGGAAAATCGATTCTTCTGTTCCTTCTCCTGATGAAACGCCTGAATAAGGCTCATTCCGGCCAGGTTTTCCGCAGCAAAGGCAATGAGCCGGGACAAAGCCGTTCTCGTGTTCTGGTACGTCTTTCTCATATGCCGGCGGAAGCCGATCGCAATCAGAAAAAGCAGCGGAATCAGAATCAGGCAGTACAGCGTCAGCTCCGCGTCGAGATGGAACATGACGGCGACAATGAAGATCAGCGTCATTCCGTCGCGCATCAAGCTCAATAAAACTTGGGAGAAAAATTGGTTGAGAGATTCGGTGTCGCTGGATACGTGAGTAATCAGACTGCCGCTAGGCGTACGGTCGAAATACGATATCGACAGTCGGGTAATATGACGGAACAGGTCCTTGCGAATGCGGGCGATAATGCTCTGGGAAGCGTATTGCAGCACATTGTTCATCAAGTAGCTGAACACGAACCCGAGCACCGACAGCAGCAAATACACCCCGCAGATGATCAGCAGCATCCGAAAATCGTTCTTGCCGGCCATAATGTTGTCGTCAATGGCGACTTTCACCAAATACGGCTGAAGCAAATCGGCCGCAACCGCGAGTAGAGCCAGGAGAAAAACAAGCGCGAATTGCCGGCGGTGAGGCTTGCCGTAAGCCAGCAGCGAACGCAAAGCCGTCCTCTTGCCGACCTGAGAGCGGGCGTTATTCGGCATCGCGGTTTCCCTCCTCCTGAATGGCATGCAGCAAGGCGTATAGCCCCGGCTGGTCGAGAAGCTGAGCGTGGGTCCCCCGCTGTACAATCCGCCCCTCGTCCAGCACGACGATCTCGTCAGCGTGCTTAAGCGCGCTGATTCGATGCGCGATCACGATTGTCGTCAATCCTTGGCGCACGGACGAGATCGTCTCGACGATGCGCTGCTCCGTTACGGCGTCTACCGCGCTGACGCTGTCGTCCAGAATCATAATCGGCGCGTGCTTGATCAGGCCGCGAGCCAGGCTCGTGCGCTGGCGCTGGCCGCCGGAGAGCGTAATGCCCCGTTCTCCCAGCTTGGTCTCAAAGCGATCGGGGAACTCGACGATATTGCCGTAGATTTGCGCCTGCTTGGCGGCCTCCTCCACCTGGTTCATCGCCGAATCTCTTCGATAGAAAGCGATGTTGTCGCGAATCGTCGTGCTGAACAGGAAGCCCTCCTGCGGGACGTAAGCGATCTGACTGCGCAAGCTTTCCAGCGTCAAATCCCGAATGTCGACGCCGCCGATCGCAATCGCGCCCTCCGGCGGATCGTACATCCGCAGCAGCAGCTTTACCAGCGTAGTCTTGCCGCTACCGGTCTTCCCTACAATGCCGACGGTCGTGCCGGGCTTGATATCCAAGCTCAGATCGTGCAGCGCCTCGGGCTCGGAATCGGGGTAAGAAAAAGTCAGATGGCAGATGCGGATACCGGCCCGGCTAAGATCGCGCGCCTGAGCCTGCTCCGCCTCCTGAATTTCCCCTTCCTTGGATAGCAGCTCATTGATTCTGTCTAGCGAGGCCCGCGAACGCTGCATCGTATTAATCACTCCGCCGATCTGCTGCAGAGGGTTGACCATCATACGAATGTAAAGGGTAAGCGCGACGAAGTTGCCTAACGAGAGGCGGCCATGGATCGTCAGATAGCCTCCGAAAACGATAGCGACTATGAGCGACAGAGTGCCGAGAAACGGAATAAGCGCCTGAAACAGCGAGGACACGCGGACCAGCTTAAGCTGCTTGTCATGAACCCGGTCGGCTTCGGCGCCGAAGCGTTCGCTCATGATGCGTTCGACCGCGAACTTTTTGGTCACCCGTATGCCGCCGAACTGCTCCTCCGCGGACTCCGTCATTTTCCCCAGTGCCTCCTGCACGGACAGAGAACGGGAGCGAATAACCGGACCGAAGACGACGACAATCCAGGGAATGGCAAGCAGCGGCAGCACGCTGACCGCAATCAAATATAGCGGAATGTCGCTAAGCAGCATCATCGATACCGTCGAGACGATCAGAATGCTGGAGTTCGTCGACTGGTTGATGCCTCTGGCAAGCGCCTCGCGGACCGCCGTCACATCGTTCATCACGTAGCTAAGCAGCTTGCCTACGCCGTTCCGGGAGTAGAAATGCTCGCCCAGCGTCATAAAATGATCGAACAGCCGCCCGCGCGTAAAAAACTCGAACAGCCGTCCGAGTCTCATCACGATGTATTGCCCGAGTCCGGCGAGAACGCCGAAGGCAAGGGCTACCCCAAGCAGCAGCAAGCCGTAATCGATAATATGCGATTCGGACAGCCCGTTCTGCTTCAACTGGTCGGCAAAGTTGCCGATAATGCGCGGATAGAACGACTGAATAATATTGCCGGCGGTCATAAATGCAATCGCAAGCAGATAATACGGCCATTTTCCTTGTATATATTCTACGAGCACGCGTTGCGACTTCAAACGGCATCACTTCCCCGGGAATTCCTTCATCGCCCATTGTAGACGTTTTCTTAAAGGCGAACAAGGAAGGGACAATGGACGAAAATGCCGTTATTCCGAGAAAACCCCGCCTCTGTTAAGAAGAAACGCTTCATGGCGTTACTCACGCGGGCTGACCGGCAAATTGGCGGAAACGTTCTTGTCGACGATAAACGAGATGGAGGTTCCCCGGCCCGGCAAGCTTCTGATCCGAAGCCCTTTGCCGTACATTCGCTTAAGCCGCCGATCCGTATTGATCAAGCCGATCCCCGCCTCCAAATCCGCGCCTGCCTCCCCCTTGCGCATGAGCGGATTTTCGTCCATGCCGACTCCGTCGTCCTTCACCTCAATTTCGGCATAGGTCGCGAAATCGGACACCCTGATCTCAATCACGCCCCCTTCTGACCGTTTCATAACGCCGTGACGGATCGCATTTTCGACCAGCGGTTGAATCGTCAGCAGCGGAATGCGCAAGTCCTTGCATTCGTCTAGCTGCCACGACACGGTCAGACGTTGCTCATACCGCTCTTGCTCGATCTGAAGATAGGACCGGACGAGGCTCAGCTCCTCTTCGATCGGAACAGGTCCGTCGATATTATGAAGCTTGAACTTGTCCCGCAAATGGTTGCCGAAAGCTTCGAGCATTTTGCGCATGCGATCCAAATCGATCTCGCTCAGCGCACGGATCGCCGTCAGCGTATTGAATAGAAAATGGGGCTGTATTTGCGCATGAAGCCATGCGGACTCCATCCGCAGACGTTCGCGGAAAGACTTCTTCACATCGGTCAGCGCCTTGACTCGCGAACGCAGCTCCAAAGCTTCCACCGGCTTCGTCACGTATTCGTTGGCCCCCGCCTGGAAACCGAAAGAAATATCCTCGGGCTGGCTTCTGGAGGTAAGCAGCAATATCGGCAGCTCGGAGATCGAATAGCGGGCGCGAATCGCGCGCGTCAGCTCATAGCCGGACATTCGGGGCAGCATGACGTCCGACACGATCAGATCCCATTCTTTCTCGTCCAAAATGTCCAGCGCCCGGTTGGCGCTCGTAACCGACGTCATATCGTAGCTCTCGAACGTAAGAATCGATTCGAGCACTTTCAGGTTAACCGGGTCGTCGTCGATCAGCAAAATTCTGGGCCGATCCGCGGAAGACAGCCGATCCTCCTCCGACTTAGCCGCAACGTCCCCGAAATCTGCAGACAAAGAAGCCGCGGCTTCCGCCCGAGCGATCGCCGCCGAGGCGGCGGAATTCCGTTCCTCCTCGCCGCTGCGCGAATCGGCCAATCTCAGCGAGAAAGTGAACTCCGAGCCCTGACCCGGAATCGAGTCGACCTGCAGCGATTCCCCGTGAAGGCTTATCAGCTGCTTGCAAATACTTAGCCCGAGTCCGAATCCTCCTTCAATCCTCGAGCTGTCTTCGCCGATTTGTTCGTATGGCTCGAAAATACGCTTCATCGCCTCTTCGTCCATTCCGATCCCCGTATCCGAAACCGATACGAGCACTTTTCCTCTGTCGACCCGCGCGCGAATGGCCACTTCGCCTTCGTACGTGAACTTGACGGCATTGTGAAGCAAGTTAAAGACGATCTGAACGACTCGGTTCTCGTCGGCGTATACTCGGGGAAAATCGTCCGGAATGTCGTTCACCAGCTTGACCGACGTGCCCTCTCGCATCGATTGCAGCATATCCAGCACGCCGGTTGCGACGGCGTGAATGGAAAAGCTGCTGTACTGAAGCCGAGGGGCGTTCTCCTGAAGGCTCATCGCATATAACAAGTCATTCAGAATGAGGGACATTCTGCGCCCGACGGACAGAACGACTTCCAGTTCCTTGACGCTTCTTTCCTGCAGCAGGTACCGCTCTCTCTCCAACACCCCTTGAGAAATATTCAATATGCCATGCAGCGGATTGCGCAGCTCGTGGGAGGTATTGGCGAGAAACTGATCCTTTTTCTTGTCCGCATCCTGCAGCTTGGCGGCAAGGCCCTTCATCTCCGCATGGGCTTGAAAATAGCTTTTGAACCAGACGGATGCGTAAAAAGCGGTGGAGAGGATCAAATCGAAAGGGTAGTACATAACTTTGATGCCTGTGAGGATGTCAATGCTCCACCAGAGGGAGTTGTTCGCAAACGCGATCAGAGCGAACAGCAGGGGGACATTGCCCGCGACATCTTTCACGGAAGTTCGAACCATGGAAATGATCGTAACGACAACGGATACAGCGACTACCGCCCCGTACAAGGACTGTATCGTCAAAATATACGTTGCGGGCAAGAACAGCGCGAACAAAGCGGCCCCGCCGCACAGCAAGGAAAACCACGGGGAGATTCTGCGCCAGAATGCGGGCAACTGCTGCGACACGCACTGCAGCAGCGAATAGGCGACGCCGGCCATGGACAGGTGGACAAACTTAAAACCCCAATCGTAATCGACCGGCAAATACTGATGCAGCACCTTCTCGTTGCTGCCGAACGCGTCCATCATCATTACGCTAAAGGTAAGCAACGAAAAGAAAAGCAGCTTCCGCTCCCGGGTTCCGATCAAGTATAGAATTAGGGCGTATCCGGCATGAATCAGAAACACGACGACGGCCAGCCCTTGCAACGATACGGACAGCTGCGCCTCGCGCGCGATTGCCCCTTCCGTTCCGAGCTTGACGGACCGAATGATGCCGCTTGGCCGAATGTCTTTGTAATTGGCTACCCGCATGATCAGCTCGATCGACCCGGAACGATCCGCAGTGAATGAAGCGACATAGGGCAAGTTTCTTGCCGTATAGGTATGCTGACTGTCCGACGGCACCCCGGAGCCGGCCAGCTTGCGACCGTTGACATACAAAGTCGACGAGCTGCGTACGCTCGGTACGCGAACGCTGAAGGTCGTATCCGTTCCCGGATCGACCCGGATCATTAGCCGATAGGAGCCGTAGCCGAACGGCTGGCCGTCCGGACTTCCGTCTCCGGGCAAATAAGCATTCCAGCCCCCCGGCACCGTAATCTTCTGCGCGTCCGGCCGCGAGCGCTCTCCCCCCGTCAGCCATTGTCCGGGGTAAAACTCCCATTGACCGTCCAGCGCGACCATTCTCCGCTCCCAATCCCAGCCGCGTAAATCAAGCAATCCGTCCGCCGCGCGCGGTTGGTCCGTCTGATTGAAATACGAAATCCACGCCATTCGCGCGCCCATGAGCGCCAGTGCGAACAGAACGGCCGCTATCGCGATTTTGCGTTGTGACATACGCTTCAATATCATGGCCAAGGTCAACGAGCTCCCTTATGTCTATATCCTTTTTACTATAAGACTCCCATCTGAAATATTTCTAAAAATGCGGGCAGCCTTGGCCCCGGGTCGTGCAGCAAAGTGACGGTAAAGCGGCAGTAGATCCTCACACGTCGAAACCCTTTGGACTGACGCTGATAATTCACTTCGACCAGAAATTTCAGGACAGCGCTGAAGACAGCCTCGAACACGTCTATCACGCGCTTGGAGCGGAAGCGGCTGAGGGTGCGGAAATCCGGACGTTGTCTGCCGGCAATCCACATGAACATGACGTTCTCACGGACGGCTCTGGCGATCTGTCGCGAAGAGTAATTCCTCTGTGTGTAGGCGTAGAGGATGACTTCGGGGAGCATTTGGGGATGGTAACTATCTTGACCGCCACCGGGGTAAGCGGCAGCAAAGATGCCTTCGTCCAGACGATGCACTGCTTTTTTGCGTTTTTCGTTGTCTTGATGAAAAGAGGGGGGATGTATCTCCTGGAGGAGCGGAGCGTTTGCCTTTGGAATCGTGAAATCTCCTTGTTACGACGCTTTAGTAACATAGAATCCCTGATCTTGGTTGGTTTATACGATTTTCCCCACAAACGTTCGTCGTTTGAGTCTGAGCCGAGTTGCTTTGTGCGGTTTATCCTACAAACGTCCGCCGTTTAAGCCTGGTTCGAGCTGCGTTGTACGAATTTCCGACTAACTTCCCTGCGTAAGCTCATGTGTGCAAATAGATCCGTCGTAAAAGTTTAATATCCAATAATTGGAAACATTGTTGGTCATGATTAGACCGGAAGGAGATATCTCCCCAGAAACATTAATCGAGATAAAGAATGGCTGCTCATAAGTCACTTATGAGCAGCCCCCTGTTTTCTATCGTGTGAAAATAGGCAAATATGAGCCTACTTGCCGGCAGTTTCGACGAGCCAATTGGCCAAATTCTCGATCTGCCCGTAGACGGCGATCGGATCACGGTACCAGGATTCGTTTTCCGTCCACAGGAAAACGCGGTTGTCGCGAATCGGCGGAAGCTTGCCCCAGATCGGATCGGCTTGAAGCTGCTCCAGCGGCGATGCCGTCGTCAAAATCAGATAGTCTCCCATATAATCGGTTAGCTTCTCTAACGAAAACTCGTAATACGATTCCGCAAGCATGTGCGCGGGAATGTCCGCCGGCGGCTTTGTCTCGAACATCTCGTACATGATCCGCCCGCCGCGCCCGGATTTGGGTCCGAACAGAAATACCGTTCCGTCGTACTCCTGCATGATCGACACCGTTTCCCCCGGCTTAAGCACGGATTGAACCTGATCTCGCAAGTCCTTAATCCGCTTCTCGAAATCCGCTATCCAGCGCTCGGCTTCTTCCTTCTTATCCAAAAGCTCCCCGAAGTAGCGCATTTCCTCTTGTATGGACGCAAAAGCGTTATAGGGGACGGATATCGTCGGAGCGATCCGCTTATACTGATCGATCGCATCCTGATTCGGATTGTGCGTGATGATGAGATCCGGCTCGAGGGAAAGCAGCTTTTCCAGCGAATCTCCCACATCCACCACTCCGTCCAGCATGCCTTTTATGTAGGGGCTCGACATCAGAAACGTCTCGGCAGCGATCGGTTTCACATCCAACGCCAGCACCGTGCCGAGATACGAGATCGAGGCCACCCGCTGCGGATGCCGGGGCACCTCCACGTCTCCGAATGCAGTTGACACGATCCGCGTCGCCGGTTCCGTCTCGGCGCTTCCCGAGGCGGACGCCGTCGGACTGACCGCGCTTCCTGCGGGCTCCGGACTTGTCCCGTTCGTCGCGCTCCCGGACGCCTGTCCTCCTCCGGAACCGTCCGTCCCCGCGCCGCAGGCGGTTAAAATCATCGTCAAGCAAAGCAATACAATGGCCGAAAATTTCCTTGTGTGATTAGTCATGCTATACGCTCCGTTCTGAAGTGATTGAGAATGAATATCATTACCATTCACATCATACCCGGAGAAAAGCGGCATAACAACGGATGAATTTGTCCAATTCATTGCACTATTCGAAACAATCGAGCGCGAGTATTCTTTACGATACTGCCCGGGCGTGAGGCCGGCCGTTTTTTTGAACATGCGGTTAAAATACATCAGATCGGCATAGCCGACATGGGCGGCGACCTCCTGCAACGTCGATCCGGTCGCATGCAGCAGCTCCTTCGCCCGGTCCATCCGCAATCCGATTACGTAGTCCATCGGACTGCGCCCCGTCTGCTCCTTGAATTTCCGCGAAATATACTGCGGGCTGTAGTTCAACTGCCGCGCCAACTGCTCCAGCGAAATCGACTGCCGGTAATGGCGGGCTAGATGACGGATTACCTGCTCGGCCAACGAAGGCGCATCGGAGCCGAGCACCCGCTGGCGCATAATCGCATGGACGAAACGGATAAAATCGCCCCTAACCTGCAATCGCGACAGCCCGTCGTTCTCTTCCGTCCATCCGTCGAGCATCGAATGAACGAGCTCCAGCAGCTCCAAAGGCTCCTGCGGTACGACGCTCCACATTTGTTTGAACGGATCGGACGTTTGCAGCATCATATGAAATTCCCGCAGCGCGGAAGCCGGCAAGGCGGTTTTATACAAGATCAGATAGACGTCGAGAGCTCCGTCGGTTTTCACCGTTATTCGCCGTCCTTTGCCGACGTGCAGCAGACGGAAGCGCTCGGTTAACCATACGTCGTCGTCCGCCCACAGCTCTCCCCGGCCCTGCGCCGCTAACAGAAAAGCGCTGGACGGCAACGTGTAGCGGTAGAGCTCTTCTCCGCGTCCGATCCGTTTTAACCGGACGTCGATAACTCGGACCATCACTTGGTTCCAGAGCTGTATTTGTTCGCGTATATTCATCGAGACCCCGGCATTCAGAAGCGAAAACGGTCATGCCCGACCGCCGCCATATCGGTGACGCCCTCCAAAGCCAAAATATCGCGCTTCATCTGCAAGCCGCCTCTAAATCCCGTCAATGTGCCATTAGAGCCGACGACCCGGTGGCAGGGAAGCACGATCGGCAGCGGATTGCGTCCGATCGCCGTGCCGACCGCCCGCACTGCCGAAGCTTTGCCCAACTCGTCCGCGAACTGCTTGTAGGTCAACGTCCTGCCGTAAGGAATCCGGCTTAACCCGGTCCACACGCTCGTCTGGAAAGCCGTTCCCCGCACATCGAGCGGAATGCCCGCGAAGCTGACGGACTCCCCCGCAAAATAGCGCTCCAGTCGCTCGATGATTCCGAATTGCTCGAACAGGCTGCGCGCTTCGGGAAGCTGTGCGTACTCCTCCGTAAAGCCGGCCTGCGCGGCGATTTCCGGCGGATAGATCAGCTCGCTGAGGCCCTGCTCCGTCGCCACCAGCGTCCACGGTTGGCCAAAGCCGACAATCGTCTGTCTGTATCTTTTATTTTCGGTCATAGGTTGCTCCTCCTCTGTGTCCGTTACGGTATTCCGTTGGCGAAACGCCCGTTCTCTTGCAAAACCACGCCGTAAAATGCGGGGGGCTGACATATCCGACCGCTCCGCCGATATCCGCTATGGAGTCGCCGGACTCCAGCAGCAGCTTCTGCGCTCGCGCCAGCCGTACTCGCTCCGTTTTCTCCTGGGGAGAGTAGCCTCTCACCTGCTTGTACACCCGCTGTAGATGATAGGGGCTGATCGCAAGCGAATCGGCAAGCAGCTGCAAAGTCAGCTTCTCGCGGTAGCGCTTCTCGATAATCGCATCCGTCTGCTCGGCCAACACCGCATCCGGCCGAAGCGGTCCGTTCTCCTCGGGCTTGCAACGTTTGCAGGGACGGTATCCGGCCCGAACGGCCTCTTCGAGAGTGGCGTAAAACGTCACGTTGCCGGCTAGCGGCGTTTTGGCCCGGCAGGTCGGACGGCATACGATTTTCGTCGTTTTGACGGCGGTATAGTAAATCCCTTCGTAGGTCGTCTCCCGATTCACGACGGCTTCGTACACGCGATCGAATAATTGTCGTTCCATCCTATCGCCTCGCTTTCCTCCCTAGTATAAGGCAAATGAAGGGCCTGTAGTATGGCTCGGCAATAGGTGCGCAACATTTCGACAGAGTCGTTGGGGCTCGTTTTTTTACAGAATCCGCACATTGGAGTAGAATACAGATATTCATAACAAGTCATAACAAGAAAAGCAGTGATCGAGCAATGAAGCGAACGGCAATGGCCTTAAGAGGACGAGCGGACCTCTTGCTGAATAAACATTTTACGGGAAGGTCGATGGATTACAAGCAAGTGTTCGGCATTACGCTGCCGATTTTCGTCGACACTTCCTTTATCGTTCTGATGAGCATTTTGAACACGGCGATGATCAGTTCCTCCGGCGTCTCCGCGATCAGCGCCGTCAGCACCGTGGATACTCTCAACATGTTTATGATCAGCATCTTCATCGCCATCGCGACCGGCGGAACGGTCATCGTCGCTCAGTACAAGGGCAGCGGGAATCACGCCCAGCTCTGCCGCGCGGCCGCGCAGGCGATCTCAGCGGTGACGTCCGTGGCTCTGCTGATCAGCATCGCGGTCATCTTATTTCATAAACAAACGTTGGGAATGCTGTTCGGCGGGGTAGAGGAGGACGTCTTTCACAAAGCGACGATTTTTCTCGTCGGAAGCTGTATTTCGTTCCCGTTTCTGGCCGTGCAGCAGGCTGTCGGAGGCGTATTAAGAGGCGTGGGGGACACAAAAGCGAGCCTGATCATCTCGGTGATCATGAACCTCGCTTATTTTCTGCTGAACTTCGTGCTTATTAAAGGCTTCGACATGGGCGTCGTCGGCCTCTCGATCTCTCTGATCGCGGCGAGGGCGATCGGCGCGGCCACTTCGTTCGTCTACCTGCTCAAATTCAACCATACTTTGCAATTTACAATGAAACGCCTGTTTAAGCTGGACGCGGGCATTTTGAAAAAAATCATGTTCATCGGACTCCCGTTCGCCGCCGAGCAAATGTTCTTCAACGGCGGCAAGCTGCTGACGCAGACGTTTATCGTTCAGCTCGGCACGCTGGCGCTAACTGCCAACGCCATTGCGGGCTCAATTTCCGGGCTGCTGCAGATCGGCGGCAGCACACTCGGTATCGCAGTCGTCACCGTCGTCGGACAATGCATCGGCAGCAGGGACATTGAAGATGCGCGCAAATTCATCAAGTCGTTCCTCGGCTTCTCCGTCGTTCTTTTCTTGCTGCTTACGGGCATTATTCTGCCATTGTTCCCGGTGCTGATGCATTTGTACTCGGCTCCGCCCGAGATCGTCTCCGATATTTTCCTGCTGGTGCTGCTGATCTCCATCGCGCAGCCGATCATGTGGGCGCTGAGCTTCGTGCTGCCCTCCGCGCTGCGCGCCGCCGGAGATTCGAAATTCACGTCGATCGCCTCGCTGCTGACGATGTGGCTGCTCCGGATCGGCCTGGGCTACGTTCTGGGCATTTCGCTTGGCATGGGCGTCATGGGCATCTGGCTCGCCATGGTCGCCGAGTGGGGCGTGCGCGGCCTCATCTTCGGCTTAAGGTTCAGAGGCGACAAGTGGTATCGGCATAAGCTGGTGTAGCCGACGCGGCCGTCATCGGTGGTCATCCGGGCCTGAAGAGGCGGCATGAAGATCGCGATACTGCTGCGGGCTCATTCCGAGCGCTTTGCGGAAAATCTTCGTGAAATACGGCGCGTATTCGTACCCGGACAGCTTCGCGATCTCGTAAACCTTGTAATCGGGTTGGCGAAGCAGCTCCATCGCCTTGCCCAGACGCGCCTCCTGAATGTAGGCGTTCAGGTTAATGCCCGTCGCCTTCTTGAACAACCGGGAAAGGTAGGACGGATTAAGGCGGCTTAGTTCCGCAAGGACGACAAGCGACAGATCTTCTCCTAAATGCTCCTGTACATATTGCTGAAGGAATAGAATGACGGAATCGACCCGGCTGTCCTTCTCGCTCTGCCGCCAATCGAACAGGAGCTCGGCCAGCTGACGCAAAACCTCTCCCGCCCGGTCCGGCGCAAGGGAGGGATTATGAACGATTTTCGCGTCCGACTCTCGAAGGGAGTTCAGCTTATCCTCCATCTGCCAATCGTGAACGTGCGCGAGCAGCGCCAGTGAGAGCGGATAATAGACACCCAGAGCGGCGTGTTGCTGGTCGGCTGCGATCGCATGCTCGGCGCTGCGAACGATTTCCTCAAGCAGCTCGAAAAAAGGCTTCCGTTGTCCCGATTCGAGCAAATTGCCCAGCAAATCCAGCTTCTTCACCTGCAGCAGCGCTACATCGTGCACTCTGGTCTTCGGCATGAAGGACGCGGAATCCGCATAGCCGGCAATGCTTCCTCTGCCTTCGATCGCGGACAGGCCGGCGATCTCCTTCCTGAGCACCGCCAACCGGTCCGCGGCCTCCTCCCACCGCACTCGCCTGTCGTCCAGCAGGAAATGCACGGACACGCCGAGCGTCTCCTCGCACGTCTCTAGCGCCAGCTCCAGATTGCCCTTTAATTGGAATGCTTCGCCGCTTTCGTCCGACGCTTCGGATGACGTTCCGTCCGAAGCATCGGACAGCGATTCGAGCAGCGTATCGGACGGCGGCTGCGATTCGAATGTCGCCAGCTGCAGCAGCCACACGAGCGTGCCGTCCTCCCAGACGAGAAAGGCTTGGGCGTACTTGTCCCCCATATATCGTTCGAGAACAAGATTGATGCGGAAACCGTTCTCGTCCCGGTCGACATCGTCGCCCTCGTTGTCCGCAAGCTCCATGCGACCCAGCAGCAGGCGAAGCTCGCGCCGAGGGTCCATCGGCAGCTCCAGCTGTTCGAATCGTCTAACGCGCCGCTCTTCCGTCATTCGCTCGCCGCGCAGAAGCTTGTACACCAGCTCTCTGTGCAGCAGCGGCAAGGCCAGCTTCAATTGACGATCCGCCGTCGCAATCAAATCCTCCATCCGGTGGGTTTCATCGATCTCTGCAATCGCGCCTTGCACCATCTCCAGGATCGCCTCGTAGCCTTCCGTTTTCAGCAAATACCGCACGCCGTCATAGCGAATCGCCTCGTATACGTAGTCGAATGCATCATGTCCCGTCAGCAAAATCACCTTGCAGTACGGCCACCGCGACTTGATCCACGATAGCAGCTTCAGTCCGGACATGCCTGGCATGCGAATGTCGGTAACGACGATGTCCATCTTCGTCCGCTGCAGCCAGCCGATCGCCTCGTCGGCGGAATAAGCCTTGTATACGTCCAGCTCCAGTCCCGACTCCAGCATCATGAACTCGTACAACCCGCTGACGATAAAAGGCTCATCGTCCACGATCAGCATCCGTTTCATTGTCGGCTTCCCCCTTCCCTTGCTCGATCGAGCCGATGACGATGCGAACCTGCAGCCCGCCTTCCCTACCGTGCCGGAAAATCAACCCGCTCGCTTCGCCGAACTTGAGCCGCAGTCGGCGATGAATGTTCAGAATCGCGGTCGTCTCTGAGGCAGGCGCTTCCGACGTCAACCGTTCGTTCAAGCGCGCAACGTCGGAATCGGCAAGAGGCGGCCCGTTATCCTCGACGACGATTTCCAGACCGATCTCCGATAGCAGGAACTCCACCGATAATCGTCCATCCGCCTTCTTGTCGGCCAGACCGTGCTCGAAGGCGTTTTCGAGTATCGGCTGCAAAATGAGGCGAGGAACGAGCAGATCGGCGCAGATCGCCGGCAGCTCCTTGAAATCGACCGTCAATCGGTTCCAGAAACGCAGACTTTGAATCTCGCAATAGGTTCGGGCATGATCCGCTTCGGCGCGAAGAGGCACGTCGTCCGCCGCATTGCGAGTAATGAACTGGAAGTAAGCGCCGAGCTGGCGGGTAAACTGCTTCACGTTGTCGTAATCCTCGCTCATCGCGAGGTTGTACAGCACGAAATACGTATTATAGAGAAAATGCGGATTGATCTGCGATTGAAGCTGCTTAAGCTCGGCCTGCTGGGTTAATATTTGCTGCTTGTACGCCTGATCGATCAACTGGTTCAAATTGCGCACCATGCCGTTGAAGCGCGTAAACACGAAGCCGTACTCGTCTTCGCGCCGATGCGTGATCTCTACGTTGAGATTCCCTTTCTCCATCTGCCTGAGCGCGCGAATCAGCCTGAGCATCGGCTGCTGGACGAACTTGAACGCCGACAGCATGGAGACAAGCACGATCAGGCCGGCCGCCAAGGAAAAGAGCAGGAACAGCCTCTGGATTCGGTCCGCTTTCTCTGTGAGCGCCTCCTCGCGAACGTATACCGCAAGCGTTGCGCCGAGATAAGAGGACGATTCGTAGACCGCGAAATAATTGCGCCCCTCGTGACGGAACGTCAAAGTCCCGCTTCCGGACAGGTCCGGGCGAGACTTGAGTGCCGAGCCGAACGCGGCGGCCAGCGCCTCGTCAGCCCCCGGCTGCGATACCAGGCTTTGGTCCGGCAGCAGCAGGGACGTTCCCCCGCCCGGACGTACGTCCATCTGCCCGAGCGAAGTGCGGATCCGTTCGATAGACAGCGTCGCGGTCAGCAGATGGACTTTTTTCTCCATGCGGTAACGCACGTCGAGCGGCAGCAGCGCGCGCAAATAAAAATCTCCGCGAAATTGCAGAAGCTGCGCCTTGGAGTCGGTCGATGCGGAATTGAAAAACGCCAGCGCCTCCTCGTCGACCTTCTCAAGCCCCCCGTTGGACGTGACGAACATGTCCGCGGAGGGGATGTAGGCCGTTGCGTTCTTGACGTACAGATTGCTGTTCTCCAGCACGAGCAGCCTCTGCTGCAAGCTGTTGACGGAGCGGTACAGGTCGTAGTCCGACAGCTCGGACACCCGGTTGGCGAGATCGGTTAGATTGCTGTCGTACAACGTATTGTACAGCAGCGCATTGATGCGCTGCACCTCGGTATTGTAGTTGCTGACGAAGAAACCGACCTGCGACCTCATCGACCGCTCCAGCTCTTCCTTGACGCTGCCGATTCCCCAGTTATAGATGAAAAAAGCGGCAAGGAAGAGCGGCGAGACGATCAGCGCGAACGTAAGCATGAGACGGGTAAAAATCGACTTTCTCCATGTGAGAACGCTTTCCAAGTTGTCGTCTCCTTCTGTCCCGTTGGAATGGCCGCTTGCTTGCGACTGCCCGTTCATTATAGCAAAACGGCCATCCGAAATCGCTTATTTTCCGCTTGCCTCCTCCTCCGCGAACACAGCCTCGATCGTTCCCTCCGCCGCTTCGATGAACGGAACGCCGTTCTTTCTGCCCGCTGTGCCGAAGCCGGTTGCGGTGGCGATAAAGCAGCGAAAATTTTCCGGCGTATCGCGGTTCATGTACAGCTTCCGCTCGACTGCGTCGTAACGGACACCGTAGTAAGCGCCGAGTAAGGCGTACGAGGACATTGCCCGGCCATACCAGAGCCCGCACTCGTACTCCGCGAACGGATTGCGGACTCGTCCGTCGAACCGGTCGCGGCAGGCCCGCACGATGGCCAGCGCTTCGTCGCGCGCACCGGTCAGCAGCAAATGCGAGGCGACCTGATATTCGATGCCGCTCCACACCTCGTTGCTGTACTGCAGCGGCAGCGTCGGCTCCCCGCCGCGAGGCCACGTGCACAGCAGCAGACCGCTTTCGCGGCCGAGCGCAAATCCGGGGCGTTGCGGATTGACGTGCCGCGATAAATCCTCGCGGAAATTGTACTTGTATACGCTAAGCAGATGGCTCTTCACCTTCTCCGGATCGAGAATATCCCCCAGTCCGCATACGGCGGCGAGCCATGCCCCCAGCAGTCCGTCGGCGAGACAGCCCGTACCGTACTGATATTTCGGTCCCTCGCGCTTGAAAATCTCGTAGGCGTCCTCGGAATACTGGACGTTGCCCGCATCGTGGCCGAGCGACGGCAGCTCCGCCCGCAAGCCTTCCCACGTCGTCCGCTGCTCGAAGTATTCGCCGTTGAACAGCTCAACCTCCATATACGCCCTGCCCTTCTCGTACAGCTCCTTGTAGACGGAGCTGTCCTCTCCGAGCGCCTCGCACATAAGCGAAGCAGCCTTCAGGGCGCCGATGTAGATCGAGGAGCACATCGGGTCCGGTCCCCAAAACTCGATATCGTACGTATTGTGATGCGGCTCCACGAGTACGCCGAGACGATCCGGGTCCCAAGCTTCCATGCAGTAATGAAGGCTCAATTTCACTTGCGCCCACACGGAACGCAGCCATTCCAGGTCGCCGGAAATTCTCCATTCCCGGTATACCTTCATGACTCCGCCAAGCTGTCCGTCCGCCGCCGCATAATAATTATGAACGGTTGGCACGATCGGCAGCGGCAGCCGGAACGCCTGGTGTCCCGTCTCGTCCTGCCCTTCGTTCAGCTCGCTCTCCCGCATGCCGCGTTCCAGTTCGGAGAACAGATGAGGCAACCCCTGCGCATAGTTCCATACGTGCGTACAGGTGCCGTAACAGCTCCCCTCCGTATCGAAGCTGCCCTCCCACGCCCACAATCTGCCGTCCGGCTGGCGCATAACCGTCGGCGACTTCAGAATCGTCAGGTTGCCGGCGACGGCCTCCAATATTTCGTCCGGAACGTCGGAACTGTACAGGCTGTCGGAGAACAGCTCCGTGCGGCCGCGAAGCTCGTCGTAGCGATCCCGCCAGTACGCCTCCACTTCGCCAATCCCGGCAAACTTGCCGGCGTACCAAGGCTGATGCGTCATGTCCTCGAACCCTTCGACGTCCGGGCGGGCTTGGCCATGCCTTTGATCCGTCCAAGGAACGTACCAGCACAGCCGCAGTCGAATCCGCTGCTCCTCGCCGGGCTGTAAACGCAACCGGACATACAGACTTCCGCCCGGTCCCGATCTTTCGCCGCCGTCCTCTTGCTCGCCGTACGCCAAGCTTCCGCCCGCTTCGATGCTCTTCCACAGCATCGTCAACGCATCGAACCAGATCGGGCCGCGAAACCATTTCGTATGAACGACCGGGTCGGGCCGATCGACCGCGGCGCTAAACGCGCCCTCGAACCACATCTTCCCTTCCGCCGGAGCCTGCGACAGCGCGAAGCCGCCCTCCGTACGCCGCACCTCGGCGCCTCCTTCTCCCAAAGACATGAAATTGTACGCGTGGAACCCGTACGCCATGTCGACGGTTGTCCCGGATTCGTTCCTAAACGTATATTCGAGGCCCGCGACCGGAAGGCTCGAATTCGCGGTATCGGACGGGATGAACGGACCCCATCCCGTCAGCTCGACGCGGATCGGCAGGCTGTCGTCGTCCATTCGGACATGCCCGAAAGGAAACCGCGAGACGAAGGAGCATTCCTGCATCCGGGGGAGGCCGTATGGCCGTCCGTTCTGTCCGCCGGCCGCTCCGCCGTGCGGGCCGCTTCTGGCGTCGAATATTTTCCAGCTCGGCACCGGGCCTTCCAGCACTCTGGCTTCCGTTTTGTCTCCAAGCACCGTCACGGTCGAGAACAGGAGCGGTTGATTGTGCAAATCCGGCTTGCCGCGCAAGGAAACATGCGACAAGGCCCCCGTCCCCTCCAGCCCGAGCATGCCCGCTCCGATGCCTCCAAGCGGATAGACAATCCGTTCGTGGCGGCCGTTCTCGTATGTGCCATTATACTTATTCATATCGTTTCTCTCTCCTAAGACGCCTACCCGGCTGCAAGTTGTTTGTTTTCTAAGAAGGCCGGCACTCGCCGAATCGCTTCGGCGAATGGCCGACGATTCTTTTGAATTTTTTGCTGAAATAATGAAGGTCGCGAAATCCGACGATCCGTCCGATCTCCGTTACGGTATGCTTTCCTTCCCGCAATAGCCGCTTGGCCTCCTCGATCCGCAACCCGTGCACGTATTCCAGAACGGTTCGCCCGGTATGCTGCTTGAACAGCGAACGAAGGTAATTGGGCGAATGATGGACAAGCCCTGCCAGCTCGCCGATGTCGACGGGCCGACGATACGCGCGGTGCAGATGTTCAAGCACGACCGGTATGCAGCCGCCGCCGAGGGGATTGCCCTTGCCGTCCATGCTGTCGGGATTAGCGCGTGACACAGACGACGATCGTCCGGCTTGCCGTCGTTCCCGCCCCGTTGCCCAGCTCGCATCGGTATTCGTATACGCCTGGCGGTCTCCCGGCAATCGCCGTCACGGCCGATTGCGCCCCCGGCGTACGGGCCATTAGCGTCTGTGTATCGACAAGAACCCCGTTCTCGTACAATCGGTACGTCTCGCCGTTCGTCCCCCACCACAGATTCATGCTCAATTCGAAGCTGCCGTCTCCGTCCCAATTGTTATGCAACAACATCGGTTCTCCGGGCTTCGCTTGCGTCACGACGACGGTATGAACCGGGCTTCGCGCCGTTCCCGAAGCGTTCGTCAGCTCGGCGTAGTAACGATAAGAGCCGTCCGTTCTGCCTTGGATCTTCGTCGCGATCGACTGCGCCTGAGGCGAACGGTCGGCCAATATTCGCGTATCGATCAGCACGTCGTTCTCGTACAGCTTATAAACCGTTCCGTTGTTCCCCCACCACATATTCGCCGTTACGGAGTAATTCCCGTCTCTAATTCCCGTATCGCGACCGTTGTCGTCCGACAGCGCGGGCATGCCCGGCGCCCCTGCCGGAGAGGCCTCGCTTGCGACTTTCCGCACCAGCAGAACCCAGTCGTCCGACGTCGGCGGCTCCGGCACCGGAACCGTTCCCGCGATGTCCGCCTGCATATCGGACAAATTCGCGTAAACGCCGCTCTGCGGATCGAACCATTGCCGACTGTACGTCTCGCCGGGGATAAGCTGCTGAACCGCGCCCGTATAAGCCGTCGTCCTTCTCGGTAGATACGCGACGACGACCGAGCGGTCGGCGTTCGACTTGTGCCCCGGCTTGTAAGCGTCCGTACCTGTCGGCGCTCCGGTCCAGACGATCGCGTTCGAATCGGGCTCCAATGTATGCCAATCCAGCGCCGTCATAAACTGCTTCATATAAGCCAACTGCTTATCAGTCACGACAAAATCGATCGCTTCGTTCCAAGCGTATTCCGTGCCCGAATAGATGCAATTCGGATGAGTGTCGGTGTTCGTCCAGCAGGGGTACCAGATCCCCTGCGCGCTGGTCGCGAAGCCCGCGCTGCCGCCCATCTGGGACTGCCATGCCGCATGGCGCGTATACCAATCCGGATTGTCCCCGATTTTCTCGAAGTTCGCTTCCGTCTCCACGATCGGCCCCGGCGATCTGGCGTACAGATTTGCCCATGGGTCAGCATTGACGGGCGCCCCGTGGCCGATTTCGTTATTGACGTAATTGAACCAGTCCCCAGAGAAAAAGCCGTAGGTCGTGCCGTAAGGGCTGCCGGTCCAAAAATCCATATTGCTGTTCAGCCGGTCGTACGGATCGAGCTGGTGCAAATAATCGACGACCTGCTCGAAAATCGTCTTGGCGGCGACGTTGCCGGTATACTCTCCGGTCCACAGCACCTCCGTACCGGACAGCCAGTTGACCGGATAGGCGCCGTAACGGGCCAGAATATATCTCGTTATCCGTTTGTAATTGTCCAGTTCGGCGGCATCGTAGAAACCGGTGCTGAAGCCGGGGTTGTTAAAGGAAACGATAAGGCCGCTTTGCGCCAGATACTCCATCTTGCGATCGCCGTCGCGCCAGTAGTCGAGGTTCATCGTCGTGAAGGTGTCGTCGAGCCACGGACAAGCTTCTCCCGCGAAGCACCAGCCCGCCGGTATTTGCGCGAACGGCGACGTCTGCACTACATTGTATCCGCTAGCGACGTTGCGGTCCGTGATGCCCTTGAACTGCGAGTCGAAGCGCGAATCGTTCGAATCGTCGTAGCGTTCGCCCTTAAATATCCCCCAGCGGGTATAGCCAAGCCAGTAGAAAGGCGTTCCGTCCGTATACGTGATATAACGATCGTTGCCGCTCGGCTGCAGCGCCCAGCCGTGCTCGTAGCTGTCCAGCGTCCCGGTATAGGCGGTCACGTCAATCGTCCCCGTCTGCCCGTCCAGTCCCGTATCGCCCGGATTCGTAGAGGACGTCTCATAAGTCCACTCCCCGACCTGATTCGGAGCGAAGCGAATTTTCCAAGTCGAATCGCCGTCCCAGAAGCCGGGCATCGTCATTGTCGTCATATCCGGCGCCGTGAAGGTCGCCTCGACGTCCACGTCCTTGTAGGGATTGAGATAAGCGTCTTCGGCCGTCAATGTAATCTCGACCAGATTCCATTCCTCCACGGCAAGCGGCGAGGCGCCGCTCTCCTTGGCAAACCCGAGCAGCGCCAGCAGAGCCAGCGCGATCAGCGCCCCGGCTACAATGGCCTTCCGCCCCACGTCCCGTACGAATGCAAGCCTTGCGATCTTCCCGTTGTCCATCATTTCAATCCTCTCCCTTGACAATGGATTAACGTTCCTCGTTCGACAACCGAAATTCGCCTCGCTCTTGCCGGCTTCCGTGCCGCATTACCACATCCAGAGATTGGCAGCCTCTCCGTCCGGCGGGCTTCGCAGCGCGGCCAGATATAAACGGCTGCCGCGAGCCGAAAGCTTGACGAGCAGCTTTTCGATCGGCCCGCTTCCTGCGCTCCGGTCAGGCTCATGCTCCTGCTTCCAGGGCCGGACATACCATGCCTTCTCTCCGGTCAGCCGTTCCAGATCGTACTGCTCCGTCATCGGCTCGGAGGAAGGATTGAAGACAAATATCAGCGCCTTCCCCTCTTCCGGCCACACATGCGTAAACACAATCTCCCTACGGCCCTCGTGAAGCAGCGGCTGACGGGGGCTGACAGACCGGCCGCCCGGCGCGAGCATTCGAAACAGCTCGAGCCTGTCGGACGGAAGCTCGTGCAACGGATCGGAAGTATAGATCGCGCCGCCGGACACGGCCTGAAGCAGCGCGAGCGATTCCAGCTCCGAGCCGTTCATATGGATATGGAAATCGCGCAACAGCACGGCGTCGGGATCGTTCTGCCACAGCAGACCGTTCATGTAGCTGCAGCCGGACACTTGCCGGATCATGTTCTCCGGCCCAAACGGCTTGCCGTTCCATTCCGCTCCGACATCGTCGCCGATCCGCATCGCATCGGCGTAGCCGACGAAGGGCAGGAACGGGGCGATGCATCCGATCCAATAGCTTTCTTCGCCGATTTCTTCGCGAATTGCTTCCAACAGTCCGCGGAAATACTGCACGGAAGTCAGCCCGGGCGTATGCCGCCTGACCTTCGCGCTGTCCTGGATGCCCCACAGCATGAAGTCGGTCTTGAACAGCAGCGCCCCTTGCCCGCGGAAGGCGCGAAATACGCCGCGTATATAATTCATCGCCTCCGGATGGCTCGTATCGAGCACATAGTATTCTTCGTCGGCATACCCCCAAGCCTTCGGCTCGTTATAGCAGCGCCATTCGATCACGGGCAGTCCGGCCGAGTCGCGCAGCACCCAATCCGGGTGTTCCCGGTACAGGCGGCTGCGGTTGCCGACCATAAACGGAGCGATCCAGATTCCGGGAGCGTACCCGCTGTCCGCGATATCGGCGAAGGCCGGGCCCAGCCCGTCGGGCCACAGCTCGTTCGGTTCCAACCAATCGCCCGCGGAAGGAAAATAACCGGCGTCGATCTGAACGGCTTGCAGCGGAACGGAGGGGCCGAGCGACGAAAAGGCGGGCAAATATTCGCGCAGCAGGCGATGCGAGAAACGATGGTACCAATAATACCACGAGCACCAATGATACGCCGGCTTCCGATGCGTCCTGGCGCCCATGGCCGCGCCGATCGAGCTGGCCGCTGCAGACAGCGCCGGCTCCAGATCCGTAAATCCCCTCAGAACAATGTCCGGCAGCCGAACTCCCGCTCCTTCCGCCAGCGGAACCCGCTCCATCCGAAAGCCCGCCGACAGCACCGTTTCTCCCTCTTCGCCGCCGAAAGTCTGAAGCCGATATCCGTGCATGTACGTATCGTGCTTATCCGCATAACAGCTCAAGTATTGGTCTTCGCTTCCCAGAACGGCCAATCCGTAGCTTTCCGTCCTGCCCGACGGCTGCTCCGCCAAGCGGTCCGCGGCGACCAGGCCGGTAGCCGCGCCCATGCCGAAGCCTTGGCGATAGACGGATCGGAACGATTCCGCCCTCGCTTGGAACAATGGATAGAACCAATGCGGAGCGGCCGGGAAGCCGTGCAGCTCGGACGAGATCGCCATCCTCGCGCCGTCCGTTGCATCCGCGATTCGAATCACGATCCGTCTGCTCTTTGTAGATGACACCCCCTCTTGACTGCCCAGCGTGTAGCTCGCCTGGCAATACCCGCTGCCTCGCGTCACTTCGACATGGACGGGACGCAGAGGCCGTCCGTCTACGCCCGGAAAGCAGTCGGTCAGCCGGATCCGTCCGGCCGCGATGTCGAAGCTTCCATCGTCGTACATGTTTACGTTAACTTTCATTGCGGCCTCCCTTATCGCGCGCTCACTCTTTTACGCTGCCAAGGACGATTCCCTTGACGAAGTATTTTTGCAGAAACGGATACAAGCACATGATCGGCAGCGCCGCCAGAAAAATCTGCGCAGCCTTAAGCGTCCTGTCTGACACCGCCAACAGGTTCGCCAACTCCTCCTTGCTCGCATGGGCAAGCGCGCTGGCGTCGAAGCTGACGACCTTCGTCTGCAAATAGGTTTGCAGCGGATAATGCTCCGGCCTCTTCATCAGAATTAAACCGTCGAACCAGGAGTTCCAGTGACCGACGCAGGTGAACAGCACGATCGTCGCCAGCGCGGGCTTGGACAACGGCACGAGAATGCGCCATAGAATCGTCCAATGTCCCGCGCCGTCCACGAAGGCGGATTCCTGCAGCTCCTTCGGCAGCTGACGGAAGAAATTCAGCAGCAGAATGCAGTTGAACACCGGAACGGCTCCGGGCAGCACCAGCGCCCAGATCGAGTCCATCAGCTCCAGCTCGCGAATCGTCAAGTACCACGGAATCAGTCCCCCGCTGAACAGCATCGTGAAGAATAGAAACCACGCGTACCATGTCCGGTACCGGAATTCCCGGATTTCCTTGGACAGCGGATAAGCGACCAGAATCGTCAGAAACATGTTGATCAGCGCGCCGAGCGCGACTCTCTGCAGGGACACCCAGTAGGAAGACAGCAGCAGCTTGTCTTCAAAGGCGTACAGGTACGAACGGAATGTAAAATGGACGGGCCACAGCTTCACTGCGCCGGACGCCGCGTAGGCGCTCTCGCTGAGCGACACCGACAGCACGTTGACGATCGGCGCCACGCAGACGAGGGCGGCCGCAATCAAAAACAGGTGGTTGAATACGTTAAAGACGGATTCGGCTTTGCTTCGATGCACGATCATGGCCCCTTTCGTCAGAAAATTCTGTAATTTGCAAACCGGTAAGCGCACAGGTAGGAAACGACGATGAAGCAGGTCGAGACGACCGACTTGAACAGTCCTACCGCGGTGGCTACGCCGTATTGCGCATCGAGAAGGCCAAGTCTGTACACGAGCGTATCGAGAATGTCCCCCGTCCGATAGACGACCGGACTATATAAATTAAATACCTGATCGAAGCCGGCGTTCAGCACGTTGCCGAGACTGAGCGTCATCATAAGCACGATGATCGGAGCCATCCCGGGCAGCGTAATGTGCAGCGTCTGCTTGAACCGGCTAGCGCCGTCGCAGAGGGCGGCTTCGTACAAGGAAGGATTGATCGACGTTATCGCCGCCAGGTAAATGATTGTGCCGAAGCCGAACTCCTTCCAAACGTCGGACAGGACGAGCACGTACGGGAACATGCGCTCATTGCCGAGGAAAAAAATCGGCTCGATCCCGAACGTCCCAAGCAGGCTGTTCAGCAAGCCGCCGGAAGGGGACAGAATATCGATCATAATGCCCCCGAGAATGACCCAGGACAAGAAGTGCGGGAGATAGATGAGCGTCTGGATCGTGCGCTTGATCTTGTTTCCGACGATTTCGTTGAGCAACAGCGCGAACGCGATCGGGGCGATAAGCCCGGCGACGATCTTCATAAGCGAAATGTAAACCGTGTTCCACATGACCTGCCCAATGCCGGGCATGTTCATGACGTATTTGAAATTGTCCCATCCGACGAAGGGAGAACCGAAGAAGCCCTTGCTCGGATTAAAGCGTTCGAAGGCCAGCACGATCCCGACCATCGGCAAGTAGCTGAACAGAATCAGCAGCACGACCGCCGGCAGCATCATCAGATGCAGCGGGCCTTCCCGGATATGCCTTTTCCGTCTGATTGAAGTCGAAGAAGCTTCTGTCATCGTTATCATCCTTTAATTCCAAGTCGCGGGGGAGGAAAGGTGTCTCCTCCTCCCTCTGCCTATACTGTCGTTACTTTTGGCTGGCAGCCCATTCGTTGACTTCCGTCGTAATTTCCGCGCCTCCGAGGGAGTTCCAGTTTTGCACGAAGCTGTCGAACTGCTCGATCGGCGTTACGCCCATGATAAATTTCGTGTAATTTTCCAGCACCAGCTTCTCCAGCGTCGATTGCTTGGCGGTCATCGTCGGCGTCGGCGCGCCGTAAAATACCGGTTCGACGATTTGCCCCTTCTCGACGTATTCGTTGACGACGCTGTAGGCCCCGAACGGCCCGACCCAGATCCAGCCCGGCCAGTTCTCGGTTTTGACACCCCCGGCTTTGCCTTCCCCGCCTTCGCCGTCGAAGTTTTCCGTAAACTGCTTGAGATCGTTCTCGTTGCCCTGGTTCCAGGCGCTCAAGCTTTGAGGGTCTCTCGTTCGGCCGAATTCGACGATTCCGCGGTGGATCAGAATGTTCTGCTGCGGGTGGAAGACGGAGATCGGAGAGTATTTGTACTCGCTGTGAGATTCCTCCGGATAGTTCGGCCCGTTGTGGTACCGGGCGTCGTAGTTTTCGCTCATCGGGTTTTGCTTGTTCAGGAAGTAGTTCAAAATTTTGACGGCGGCCTCGGGAGTTTTCATCCCTTTCCGCACGACATAGAAGTTGCTGACGCCCAGCACGTTCTCCGCCGTAACGGTTCCATCGACGGAAGGAATGGCGTACGGCCTCCAATCGGCTTGCGGATTTTTCTTGACCGCGTCCGGCAGCGGCAGGAATGCGTTCCAATGCTGGCCGTAGAACATGCCGATTTTCTCCGAGACGACCGATTCGCTCACCTTGCCGCCGTCCTTGACGGCGAAATCCTTCTCGATGTATCCGGCTTTGTACATGTCAGCCAGCTTGCCGAGCGCCGTTTTCGCTTCGGGCTGCACGTAGCCGAGAATGAGCTTGCCGTCGCCGTCCTTGTTCCACAGCAAATTGCCCGGCATCCCGGTCACCGCATGGTAGCCGTTGAAAAATCCATTCAACACGTATTGGCCCCCGAACAATTCCTTCTGCAGCCCCAGTCCGTACGTGTCCTTCTGTCCGTTGCGGTCGGGATCGCTCTCCGTGAACGCCTGGGCGATCGCGTACAAATCGTCCATCGTTTTCGGAGACTGCATTCCGACATTGTCGAGCCAATCCTTGCGAACCCACAGCACCGGAGCGGAATCGAGCGCGCCGTTCATCGCCGGAATCGCCAGCAGCTTGCCGTCGAACGTAGCCTGCTTCAGGCCGATGCCGCCGTCCGACGTCATGAGCTTGTCCGTGAGCTCGGACTTGTACGCCTCGTATGCGGTAGTCAAGTCCTCTACCATGTCGTTGTCGACGAGCTGTTTAAGCTGCACCGCGTTGACGAGCGTAATATCGGGAAGATCGTCCGAAGCGATCGTCACGTTCAGCTTCTGCTCGTACTGGTTGTCCGGAACGAGCCATTCCACCTTCAGCTTGACGCCCAACTCCTGCTCCAGCCCCTGCGTCCACAAATTATTGTCGATCGACTCTCCGGCCGGAAATTTCATCGATCCGTCGTCCAGCGATTTAACGGTCGTAATTTCTATCGGCGGATCGAACTTGCCGAGCGGCTCCCCCTTCTCCGGGGCCGTTGCCCCCGAAGGGCTCGCCGTTTCTGTGCCAGCTCTTTCATTGGATTGGCTTGACGTGCCCGCCGGTTCCTCGTTCGATCCGCTGCAGGCCGCCAACGCCGTCGCCAGCGCAAGCGTCGTTGCAAGCAGGCCCGCAGGTCTTTTCCATTGTCTATTTCCCATGCTTCTCCCCCGTTGCCGCGTTATTAGAGCACCCGCAATAAATGTAAGCGCTCTATGGAAATTTATTATGATTCATCGGAAGCGTTCTGCAAACGCATAACCTTTTTACCCGCTTATAGTTTTTTTACCTTCGAGGCTGAAAGGTGATCTAATCGTTCCTATAATTAGGCCGTTCGTCGTCATACGCCAGCTTTAGATGAAATTTCGTACAGGAAACCCATCCCTCTTCGTTTATTCGAAGTCAAGTTGTACGATTTATCGTACTACTCTATTAACCTAACCTTTCCAAACACCGCATTTTGTACGATAAACCACATAAAATAGACGCTTCGACCGACAAAATCGCGGTGTCTATACGATTTATCGCACAAATGAACACAAAGATAATAGTCCGCACCATGAAATCCAGCGCGGGCTTTCGCCCCCTTATTTATCCGTCCATCCTCGTCACCGCATCCGGCATGTCCGGCAATCCCGCCATCCGGGCCTCGGCGTCAAGCAGTCCGGGAAGCTCGTTGTCGGGGCGATCCAGATAGAAGTACGCGCAGCTGGACCAATCGTCCTGCCGCTCGAACAATCCCCAGCTCGGCGCTCCTCCTCGCTCGGAGAAATCGACGGCCTGCAAGCCTTGTCCGGCTTTGTACACCGCCCGGCCCGCATTGTGCAGAAGCGGCTTCACCTCCGGCGACCAGCCTCCGATTTGCTGCATGGTGACGCGAATGTCCCGATGAAAATAAACCGGATCGGCGAGATGGTAACGGTAGAAGCAATAATGCATTCTCTCCGGATCGGCAATCGGGCAGCCCTGGCTCCATTGCGCGTATTGCCCTTGGCCCCATCCCGTTCCGATGTAGTCCTCGGTCCCCGTGCCGCACAGGCTGGGAAATCGCTCGTCGCCGTCGAGATATATTTTGCATTCGCCCTCGCCCCACCAGGAATGGAAATAGCGCTTGCGATCGACGATGACCCCGGCGTTCAAGCCAAGAAAACGTCCTCTCCCGGACACCAGGGGCAGGAAGTCGTAGTCGTGCTGCAAGCGCGTCGGATTTTCCCTGTTGAAATACGCGTGAAAATACATCGTGTCGTCGCCATGCCCGTCTCCCACCGTATAGTTAATGTCGTAGAAGAGACTGTCCAAATCAAAACCGCTCTCGTTCGTCAACGTTATTTTCATCCCCCCCTTAAAGGGCATCGGAACGGTGCAGTGGAAGCTGCGTCCCTCCGGACTTGAAAATAGCGCGCATTCGAAAGCGGCGGTCCGCCCGAGACCGATGCCGAAGAAATCGCCAAGCGGAACGCTTACCGCCGGCTTCTCGGCACCGTCCCAGCAGCAGTCGAGCCGCAGCCCGCGCAGCATAGCCGGAGAGCGATTCTCCATCGTCATCCAGATGCGGCGGATCGTCCCGCTGCTCGCCGCTTCCTCGGCAAGTAGGATACTCGCCCCCGCTTTCAAAGGAACGTTCGGCGCCCCTTTGCGTCCTCCGTTGCTTTTTCCTCCCGCTCCTGCGGCCGCAGATGGATTTTCCGGACTCGCCCATTTGGTGCTCAACGTTAGCTTGGGCATTACGAATAGCGGATTGCAGTCGTCGTACATGTCGCCTCTCCTCCTCGATTGTTCTCCCATACTCTACAGCGCCTCCATTGTACAGGATTCGGGCGGGCATGGATTTGGCCAAAACTTCGAACTTGCCGGGGGCAATATGATAGAATATCCTCAATAACCAACCATACAGCCGCCGGCATTGAAGGGGCGCTTAGATGAGTTCCAACCAACCGCAAATAGACGAGACAAGGCAAGTAGGCTTCCAAGAGCTGGCACCCTACGTCCGGCTCGTGCAGCATATCGAGGGAGACGACAGCTACAGGCTCCCTCCGAGAATTATCTATGATTATGAGCTTATATACGTCGTTGCCGGCCGCTGCGATTATGTCATCGAAGGCGCCGATTACCCGATCGGCGCGGGCGATCTGCTATTTATGCCGCCGATGGTGAGGCATTGCTGCTCGGTGCCTGCCGGAGAGACGTTCCGTTATTACGCCGTTCATTTCGATCTCGTCTATATGGGCGAATCGTTCGATTTCTCCGTCGACGACGTATACACGAGCCACGATTATTTGCATGCCCCGTATATTCCCGACGAGCCGGAATTGACGGAGCGCCCGGTCGTTCGCCTTGCCGAGGCCGAGCTTCCGTACGTGCTGTCGGCGCAGGAGCCGCTTGCCTGCGAATCGCTGCTGCGGTCGATGTTCCGCGTCTACGAGAGCGGCTCTTACGGCAAAGAGCTGCAGCTTCGGGCGGACATGCTGAGTCTGCTGGCCGTTATCGTCCGTCAACTGGCCACTCCCTCGGGCATCAGCAGGCAGCATCCCCAAAGCGAGCGCATTCAGCAGGCCATGCAGTGGATGAAGCTCAACTACCGGATGCCGATTCAGCTCGCGGATATCGCGGCATCCGTCCATCTGTCCCCGAGCCACTTCCGCGCGCTGTTCAAGGAAGCGACGGGCAAATCGCCGATGGAGATGCTCGTGGCGCTGAGACTGGAACGCGCGAAGGAGCTTCTGCTGCATTCGGCGCTGTCTGTCGGCCAGGTCGCCGAGGAGGTCGGCTATGCCGATCTACATTATTTCAGCCGATTGTTTAAGAGATCAGAAGGGATGTCCCCGGTTCAATACGTCCAATCGCTGCGCCCTAAATTCCGCTAATCGTCCAACAGCATCGGCGTTTCGTCCAAATACGCGGCCCCTTCCATGCGATACACTCGGAGTAACCTCTTGATGAAAGGTGATTATCCGAATGAATCGTAAACCGGAAGTGGCCGTCTATTATTTTCCTAACTATCACGTCGATCCTCGCAACGAGGCCGCCCACGGTCAGGGCTGGACGGAGTGGGAGCTCGTGCGCAGAGCGACGCCGCGCTTTCCCGGGCATCAGCAGCCGAAGGTACCCTTATGGGGTTACTTGGACGAAGCGAAGCCGGAGACGGCGGAGCGGCAAATCGCGGCGGCAGCCGATCACGGCATCGACGCCTTCATCTACGATTGGTACTGGTACGAGGACGGTTCGTTCCTGAATCGGGCGCTGGAAGAAGGTTATCTGCAGGCGGGCAACAACGATCGGTTGAAATTTTCGCTGATGTGGGCTAATCACGACTGGATCAACATTTTTCCATACAAAAGGGGAATGGACCATACGCTGCTGCACAGCGGTCAAGTCTCTCTGCAAGCGTTCGAGAGAGCCTGCGATTATATGATCGAAAAATACTTCCGCCATCCGTCCTATTGGCGGGTCGACGGCGGTCTGTACTTCTCCGTGTATGAGCTGATGAGCCTGATGCAAAGTTTGGGCGGCTTGGAGGGAACAAAAGCGGCGCTGGACGGATTCCGCGCCAAAGTACGCGAGGCGGGCCTTGGAGAGCTGCACCTGAACGCCGTTGTCTGGGGCATTCAAAACCTGCCGGGAGAGCGTACGCTGGAAAATCCGGGGGAGCGCGTGAAGGAGCTCGGCTTCGATAGCGTTACCTCGTACGTGTGGATTCACAACGTGCCGATGGAGACGTATCCGACTGTCGACTACCCGGCTTACGCGCTGAAAGCCGAGCAGGATTGGAGCAAATACCGCGAACAGTTCGGCGATTACGACCTCCCTTATTTCCCGAACGTCTCGATGGGCTGGGATTCGAGCCCTCGCACCGTTCAATCCGACGTGCACGCGAACATCGGCTATCCGTTCACTCCGATTCTCGTGGGCAACACGCCGGACGAATTCCGCAAGTCTCTCGCCGCGGTGAAGGGATTCTTGGCAGAAAGCGGCACGAATCCGCCGATCGTAACGATCAATTCGTGGAACGAATGGACGGAGGGCAGCTACATCGAGCCGGATACGGTTCATGGCTTCGGCTACCTGGAAGCGATTCGGGACGAGTTCGGCGACGAATAATCGATAGGACTCCGTTTATCGATCCTAATCGACTCGGCACACGACTTTAAAACAAAGCTCAAGCGCCAGCCTGGATAATAGCCGGCGCTTGAGCTTTGTTTTACTCTATTTCAACAAGCAGGAAAACCGCTCTTTCTTTTCTTCTCCACAATTATCCCCCTATATTGTCAGGTTTAGGTTATAACCTGCCGCCCCGCTATCCAAGCGAATAGGCTGTATTTTAGCCGACCGAAGCCTTGACGCTACCCGTGCTGCGGAATGGAGGCCAATAAAGTGCCTCCGTGCTACCCGAGCCGTGGAGCCGAGGCCAAAAAAGTGCCTCCACGCTACCTCAGCCGTGAAGCCAAGGCCAATGAAGTGCCTCCACGCTACCCGAGCTGTGGAGCCGAGGCCAAAAAACTGCCTCCACGCTCCCCCAGTCGTGGAGCCGAGACCAAAATGCCTTAATGTCCAACGACCGGAGCCCGCGCATAAGTCCGCTTAACCCTGACAACATTGCCACCCTCCTCTGCGCCGCTTTTACATCATCCGCCTGAACCCCACTCTACCGAAGCTGTCTCAAAATAACTTTTTGCGATAGGCACAAAACCCAAGCAAACGGAAGCAAATACGAAGCGAATCGCGAAAAACTAAGAATGCATCGTCCCCGAGTCGCGTCTTCGTTCAATTTGGCGCTCTTATCCGCTTTTCTCCCGATTTGTCTCCGATAGCTTTATTGCCAAGCGTGATATAATCTCCATAGTTTGCGCAAATCGGGAGCCCGTCCTCGGCGCTCCGACACCTACAACAAATAAAAGCCGGTGATGGAATGTTTCAGCTAAAGTGGCTATGGCAAAATTTGAAAGGAGATCGGGTACGGTACGTACTCGCTTTATTGTTCTCGGTCGTCGGCTCCTCGCTCACGATCGTGAACCCGTACATCGGCCAGCTCATCGTCGATACGTTCATTACGGGCGCGGACGCGGCTCAGAAGCTGACAGACGAGCGGGCGCTGCTCATCGGGCTGTGCCTGGGCATGATCGGCTTTTCCCTTCTCCGTACGGGACTGGCTTACTTCACGACTCTGATGTACGAGCGCGCTTCGCAGAACATGCTCTACCGCATCCGCATTTTTCTGTACAACAAAATTCAAGGCCAGGACATGCACTATTACGACCACAATCGCACTGGCGACCTCATGACCAAAATGACGGGCGACCTGGATATGGTCCGGCATACGATGTCCTGGATTTTCAAGACGATCATCGAGTCGTTAACGGTGTTTGTGGCCGCAGTCGCCTATTTCTTCTACATCGACGCGGCGCTGACCTGGTGGATGCTGCTGCTGTCCCCTCCGATTTTTATCGTGACCTTTCTGTTCGCCAGACGCGTTCGCCCCATGTACACCGATCTCAGGGAGCGTTTGTCGCAGCTGAATACGATGACTCAGGAGAACATTGCAGGCAATCGCGTCGTTAAAGCGTTCGCCAGAGAAGAGTACGAGGTCGAGAAATTCAACGAGAAAAACATCAACTTCGCCAAAGCGAACAAAGCCGCGGCCATGGTGTGGCTCGATTACTTTCCGTATCTGGAGACGTTGGCCCAAGGCTTCACCGTCATTCTGATGATCGCCGGCGGATTGTTCGTCATGGACGGGCGCATCACCTTCGGGGAGTTCTCCGCCTTCTCCGCGCTGATCTGGGGCTTGTCCAACCCGATGCGCAACATCGGTATCATCATTAACGATATTCAGCGCTTCTTCGCAAGCTTGAGCAAAATCGTCGAGGTGTACTATGCGCATCCAAAAATCGTCAACGAGCATAAAGGAGACGTGAAGCGGCGTTACACGGGGCGAATTCAATTCGATCAGGTGAGCTTCAAGTACGACAATGCGATGGTTTTGGAAAATATCAGCTTCTCTGTCGAGCCCGGCGAGACGATCGCCATTATGGGCGCAACCGGTTCGGGCAAAACGACGTTGATCAATCTGATCCCCCGCTTCTACGACGTTGCGAAAGGGCGCGTGCTTGTCGACGGTACCGATGTACGCGAGCTGGAGCTGGATGAGCTGCGCGGCAATATCGGAGTAGCGACTCAGGACGTCCTGCTGTTCTCCGACACGATCGACGGCAATATCGCCTTCGGCAATCCGGAGATGCCGGAGGATGAAGTCGTGAAGTTTGCCGAATTGGCGGCCGCTCACAACTTCATTCGCAAAATGCCGGAAGGCTACAATACGATCGTCGGGGAACGCGGCGTCGGCCTATCGGGCGGACAGAAGCAGCGTATCGCCCTGGCGCGGGCGATGGCCGTGCAGCCGCCGATTCTGATTCTTGACGATACGACTTCGGCGGTGGATTTGGAGACGGAGGAACACATTCAGCAAAGCTTGCGAGAGCTGGATTATTCCTGTACGAAAATCATCATCGCGCAGCGGGTATCCACCACGGCGCAGGCCGACCGTATTCTCATTCTGGATAACGGCCGCGTGATCGAAGAAGGCACCCATGCCGAGCTGCTGGCCAAGCGGGGCTATTATTACGAGGTATTCATGCTGCAGAACGAAGGCATCGGAAGGCAGGCGACAGCGAATGGCCAGAAATAAATTCGACATCGACGAAGAGCTGGAATCGCCGTTTAATATACGGCATTTCCGACGTGCGCTCGTCTATATCAAACGGCAGAAGAAGCCGATGATCATCGCTTTCGTCCTGAGTGCGCTATCGGCCGGCATCGGGCTCTCCGCGCCGCTTATTATGCAGCACGTCGTCGACGTCACGATTCCCGCTAAGGACAAGACGGGCCTGGTTGGCTGGTCGGCGCTTATTTTCGCCACCATCGTCTTCAGCGTCATCCTGGCCACCATTCGTTCGCGCATTATGACGCGCGTCGGCCAAGACATTATTTTCGAGATTCGCCACGATCTGTTTAAGCACTTGCAGAAGCTGCCCTTCCAGTATTACGACGACCGGCCGCAGGGCAAAATTCTCATCCGCGTCGTCAACTACGTCAATGCCGTGTCGGATGTGCTGTCCAACGGGATTATCAACTTTATACTCGAAATTATGAACCTGTTGTTCATCGCCGCCTTCATGTTCGCGGTGGACGCGCGGCTGTCGCTGATCATTCTCGGCGGGCTGCCGATCTTCCTCGGCATTATGCTGCTGATCAAGACCAAGCAGCGCCGGGCCTGGCAGGCGGTATCCAACAAAAGCTCCAACCTGAACGCTTATATGCAGGAGAGCATCAGCGGCATTCGCGTCACGCAAATCTTCACCCGCGAAGAGCGCAACGAAGGGCTGTTCACCCGACTGGCCGCCAATGCCCGCCAAACGTGGATGAAGGCGATGTATTTGAACTTTCTCGTTCCGTTCACGGTGGACAACCTGACGACGATCGTTACGACGGCGCTTTTCTTCGTGGGACTGCTGTGGATGGGGCCGGCCGAGATTACCTTCGGCGTCATTCTCGCCATGAGCGGCTATGCGGCGCGCTTCTGGCAGCCGATTCTCAACCTTTCCAACCTGTATAACAGCTTTATCAACGCCATCGCCTATTTGGAACGTATTTTCGAGACGCTTGACGAGCCGGTAACCGTAACCGACGTTCCCGATGCGCTCGAGCTGCCGACGCTGCAAGGTCGAGTTACATTTGACGACGTGACCTTCGCCTATGAACCGGGACACAATATTTTGGAGCATCTGAGCTTCGATATTAAGCCCGGCGAGAGCGTCGCCCTCGTCGGCCCGACGGGCGCGGGCAAGACGACGGTCGTCAACCTGATCTCCCGCTTCTATAATGTAACGGGAGGCCGGATTCTTGTCGACGGTCAAGATATCGCGGAGGCGACTCTGCAATCGCTGCGCAGCCAGATGGGCATCATGCTGCAGGACAGCTTTATTTTCTCCGGTACGATTATGGACAATATCCGTTACGGCAAGCTCGACGCTACCGAGGAGGAAGTGATCGCCGCTGCCAAAACGGTGCGCGCCGACGATTTTATTCGCGAGTTCGAGAGAGGCTACATGACGGAGGTCAACGAGCGCGGCTCGAAGCTGTCCCAGGGGCAGCGCCAGTTGATCTCGTTCGCCAGAACGCTGCTGGCCAATCCGCGCATTCTGATTTTGGACGAGGCGACTTCATCCATCGACGCCCGAACGGAACGTTTGCTGCAGCAAGGGCTGAACGAGCTGCTCAAGGGCCGAACGTCGTTCATTATCGCGCACCGTCTCTCTACCGTCAAAAACTGCGACCGCATTATGTACATCTCCGACAAAGGCGTCGCCGAGTCCGGTTCGCACGACGAACTGCTTGCCTTGCGGGGACGTTACCACAAGCTGTACAGCGCTCAGAAGATGGAGGCTTAAACCTTCCTTATAGAAACGACCCGTCCACGAGTTTTTCGCTCGTCGGCGGGTCGCTTTTATTGGTATTCGGATTAGTGCGGACGTTCGGCGACAAAACGGTTTGTCAGCGAGCCCAGCTTCTCGATCTCGATCGTCGCTTCGTCGCCCGGCTGCAAGTACACTTGCCGCTCCGGTGGCAGTCCGAGCACAACGCCCTCCGGCGTGCCCGTCAAAATCACATCCCCGGGAACCAGCGTCATATGCCGGGAAATATAGCTGACGATCTCGTCGACAGGGAAGATCATGTCCGACGTATTGGAGCTTTGGCGCACCTCTCCGTTCACGATCGCGCGGATCGCCAAATCGTTCGGGTTTCCGACCTCGTCCGCCGTGACCAAATACGGACCTAGCGGACTGAAGTCGTCGCATGTTTTGCCGAGCAGCCACTGCTGCGTGCGAAGCTGCAGATCGCGCGCGGACAAATCGTTCACGCAAGCATAGCCGAATACGTAATCAAGCGCCTTTTCTTTAGCTACGTTTTTCGCTTTCTTGCCGATTACGACGGCCAGTTCGGCTTCGTAGTCCAGCTTCCGAGTGACCTCGGGCACGGCGATCGGACGCAAATGCCCGGTCAGCGTGTTGTTGAACTTGTTGAACAAAATCGGATACTCCGGAATCGGCGCGTTCGTCTCTTCGGCATGCTTGCGGTAATTCAGACCGACGCAAATGATTTTGTTCGGGCGTGTGACGCAGGGTCCCCACTCCAAGGACGATTCGTCCAGTACAAAATCGGAGGAAGCCGACAGCTCCAACTCCCCGATCGCCCGCTCCAGCTCCGCCACTTTGGCTGCGCCGCCCTCTATCACTTCCATAATATCGCTTGTCAATCCGACTCTTGCCACATCGACAACGCCCGCATCCACCTTCACGCCAAGCTGCTGTCTTCCGTTTCTAACGAAAGTTACCAGTTTCATAGTCCCAAGTCCCCCGTATTCCAATTCTGATCCTATTGGCCATACCAAAACCTCAAGCTTCGAGTCTCCCGTCAGGTCGAGACTGTAAAGCGGTAAGTGCCCGGCTGGCATAGATAGGCCGCGTTTTCTTCGTCCCGTCTCAGGAGAGCAACGCCATCCGCCTGTTCGGCGGGCACGCCGCTTTCCGTAACCGTCGCTCCGAATTTCAACGGAATGACGACCTCTCCGGAAGCGTTGGGCGGGATTGTCACGCACATTTCCAATTCGCCCCGATCGGTCACTTCCCAGGCGGACGCGATCAACCCTTTGATGCAGCGATAGCGAACGTCGGCCTTGCGAAGACGCTCGTTGATTCTCGGCTGGATGATGATTTTCTTGTATCCCGGCTCTGCAGGATGAATGCCTCCCATATAGCGATACATCCATTCGCCGACCGAGCCTAACGCGTAGTGGTTAAAGGAATTCATTAACGTATTCTGGAATCCCTTCTCCTCCGTCCATCCGTCCCACCGCTCCCAGATCGTCGTGGCGCCTTCATGGATCGTGTACATCCAGGACGGATAAGTATCCTGTTGCAGCAGACGATAAGCAACGTCGTCATAACCGTACTCGGACAGCACAGGGAGCAAGAAGCGGATGCCATGGATGCCGGTCGTAATGTGCCAATCCTCGATCTCGATGCGGCTGACCAGATGCCGGGCCGCTTGCTCGCGCTTGTCCTCCGGAAGCAGATCCATAAACAGCGCCATGGCGTAAGCCGTCTGCGTATTCCCGCTGATGCGCGCATCTTCGCCGACGAACTCCCGGTTAAACGTCGCTCTGATCTCTTCGTGCAGTTCGGCGTATTGACGCTCGTCCTCCGACTTGCCGAGAACGCCCGCGATATCCCGCATCATGCCGGCGACATAAGCATAATAAGCGGTTCCGAACACTTCAAACGGCGTCGTCGAGAACGCGCTGTAACGAGTGGTGCCGTGCTGCTCGTCGGTCTGATCGGCCGCGGGAATGGATAGCCAGTCCCCGTATTGCGGTTTGTTCCACCGGATATGACGCGGGTACAACATCCGGTTATAGCGAATCCAACGGCTCATGGCCTCGTAATGCCGCTCGAGTATGCGCTTGTCTCCGTAGATCCGATACATGTTCCACGGAATCACGACTCCGGCGTCCGCCCATCCCGAAGAACCGACGAGCGGATAGGCCGAGATCGTCGAATACGGCAAATGCGGTGAAACGTCTGTAAACGCCCCCGTCGGTTTCTGCGCATCCTCGACGTCGATCATCCACTTTTTGAAAAACGAGGCGACCTCCATATTAAAACTGGCTGTAAAAGAGTAGATTTGCGCATCTCCCATCCAGCCCGCTCTCTCGTCGCGCTGCGGGCAATCCGTAGGTACGCTGAGGAAATTACCGCGCTGCGTCCAAAAAATGTTGCTGAACAGGCGATTCACCATCTCGTCTGAAGTCTCGATCTGGCCCGTGACGTCCATAGCGGAGTGTATCACCTCGCCGACCAGACATTCTTCCGTCAACTCCCCGGGATACCCGTCGAACTCGACGAACCGGAAGCCGTGAAAGGTGAAGGTCGGCGCGTACGCCTCATTTCCCGAGCCGTTCGCGATATAGACATCGAGCTGTTTCGTGTTGCGAAGATTGTCCGTATACAGCTCGCCTTCGCGAGTGAGCACTTCGCCGTGGCGTATCGTCATCCGGTCGCCCCATTCAGCGTTCGCCGGAAGCTTCGCGATCACTCGGCCAACCATGTTTTGGCCCATGTCGACGATATATTTGCGAGGCGCGACCCGCGTTATTTTTTGCGGCTTAACGTTCATCGTCACTTTGATGTCAGGACCGCACTGCGCGTTCAAATAGCCTTTGTAGTCGAAATTGACGCTCGGGTTCAGCCAGCCGGGCGCCTCGTATCCGAATTCGTTCCAACCCGGCAACTCGAGTCTTGCGTCGTACACTTCGCCCATGATCAGGTCGGAGGAAACGATCGGACCGAAGGAAGCTTTCCAGCTTTCGTCCGTCGCCACGTACGACGAGTTCCCGTCTTCGTACTCGATATTCAGCTGCATCAGGGCAAAAGGATCGGTACCGTATTTCTGAAAATCGTACAGCCCGACGTAACCGGCATACCAGCCTTGGCCCAGCGTCAGCCCTATGCCGTTGCCGCCTTGCCGGAGTATTCCGGTCACGTCGAAAGTCTGATAATAGACCCGGGTATTGTAATCGGTAAATTCTGGAGAGAAGACGTACTCGCCGACTTTTCTTCCATTAATGTGGCACACGTACAAGCCGAGCGCCGTGGCATGCATCGTCGCGCGTTTGACCGGTTTGGAGACGTTGAAAGTCTTGCGCAAATAGACCGAGGGCTTCTGAATCTCTTTGTTCGGCACGATGTCGGATTTCAGGCCGATCCACTTGCCCTTCCACTCGTCCCGGCTCAGCAGCCCCATCGACCAGCCCCCGTACGACCAGTCGGAAGATTCGTCGTTTTGATTCCATATTTTCACTTTCCAATAATACCGCTGCCTCGATTGCAGCTCCGCGCCCGCATACTCCACGTGCTCCGACTGCTCTGACGCGACTTTGCCTGTATCCCATGCATGACCTTCCTCGGCGTCGAGAAGCGACAACTCGGTTGCAACAAGAATGCGATAGGCCGTTTGACGGGTCCCTCTGCCCGAAGCTTCCAGGGTCCAGCCGAGCCGGGGACGCAGCTCGTCCATGCCTAGCGGATTTTCCAAATATTCAACTCTCAAGCGTTCTGGGCGGAATGCCATGTGAGCACCTCGTTCGTTGGGTTTGTTCAGTTAGGTCAGCCTTTGATAGCGCCGGCCGTCATGCCTGCAATAATGAAGCGTTGCGCGAAAAAGTAAATGATCAGAAGCGGAGCCGAGATAATCAGAATGTTGGCGAAAACAAGATTCCACATCGATCCGAATTGTCCGGTAAATAAGTACATGGTCAGAGGCAGAGTCATCTGTTTGCCGCTGGACAAGAAATAGAGCACGTACATAAAGTCGTTCCAGACGAAGGTCGAGTTAAAGATAAACAGCGTAACCATGATCGGTCCCATTAGCGGAAGAACGATCCGGAAAAACAATTTATATTTGCCGCAGCCGTCGATGATGGCGGCTTCGTCGATCTCTTTACTAATGCTCTTCAAGAACTGGTTCGCCAGAAATACGCTGAGCGGCGAACGAGTCGCCACGTTGATCAGGACGACGCCGAGGATCGTTCCGTTCAAATGGAAAAAGCTAAGCACCTTGTATAGCGGAACGATAGCGGGAGGAACGACGAGCCCCAGTATAACCAATACGTTTAATGCCGCACTCCAACCGTCTTTTCTTCGCTGTATCACGAATGCGGCCATCGCGGCCGAGATCAGAATGATCGCTACGCTCGAGAAGGTGAGCACGATGCTGTTCGTAAAGGCGAGCGGCAGATCCGCGACTTCGAACACTTTCGAATAATTGCTCCATTCCAGCTTCGAAGGGAAAGCAAGGCCCAATTCGCTCGCTTCAGCGGGCGACTTCAACGAATTGATGAAGATGAGGTAAAAAGGAACGAGGATCAGCAAGCTCAAAGCGGATAACACGGCAATGAGAACGATTTGTCCATACGGAAGGGAACGCGACTTCATTAGACCTCAACCTCCCGCTTGTCCAGGAATTTCCTCATCGTAACGGTCAGCGTAATTACGATCACGAATATAATCAACTCTCCGGCGGTAGCCAATCCGTATCGGCCCATGGCGAATTGCTTATATACCAATGTTTTCAATACTTCCGAATAGTAACCCGGTCCGCCGCCCGTCGTGACGAACACGAGATCGAATTTCGTCAGACCGACGATAAGCGCGAAAATGACGTTGGCGTTAAACGCCGACGCAAGCATCGGAAACGTAATATAGCGGAATTTCTTCCAGGGTCCCGCACCGTCAATGGAGGCCGACTCCATCATGTCGGAGGGGATGGTCTGCAGCGCCGCGATAAAGATCGCCAAGTGGAAACCCGCCGACTTCCAAACGTCGATGAAGACAAGGGAATAGATGACCTGTCCTTTCTCGATGAGCCAATTCAGCGCCAAAAAATCCAATCCTATCGCTCGCAGCGCTTTGTTCAGCACGCCAATCTCCGGATGCATGATCGCAGTAAACAGGACGCCGATCGCGATATAGCTCAGAACGTAAGGGGAGAAGAAGATCGTACGAAAAAAGTTGCTGGCAATGCAATGATACAGCGCCATCGCAAGCGCAAGGGACACGGCGACTTTAAGGACGATCGACAGGATCGTAAAGATGGCAGTATTGGCCAACGCCGTGGAAAACACCGGGTTGTTGAACATCTCGACAAAGTTGCTGAACCCGGAAAACTTCGCGGATGTCAGATCCCAGTCGGTAAACGCATAGTAGAAGCTGAACAAAGTAGGCAAAACGAAAAAAATGCCGTAGATGAGCAGCCAAGGAATAGCGAAGCTAATCGAGTAGGTTTTGCGTTCCAATTTATGCAATCTGATCTCCCCTATCCGATATTGAAGCCCCGTACGGGGCTCCAATATCCGTTATGCCGTCTATCAGAATCCCGGGGCGCCTTTGGCTTTCGCGTTCTTCGCAAGAATGTCGGACAACTCCGCGGCAAGATCCGCACCCGATTTCTGGCCCATCAGAATTTCTTGTACCGTTTGACCGAACGCGCCCATGTTGGCGACGACGCTGAAGTCGACTGTAGCGAACTGCTTCGCCGTTTTGGTGACTTCGATCATTTCTTTTACCGGATCAAGCAGTTTCGATTCGTCAAGCTCGACGCCTTTGTAAGCCGGTACGCCGGCTGCTGGCAACGTGTCGAAGTAAATTTTCTGTCCTTCGGAAGAGGCGAAGAACTCGATGTACTTCTTGACGGCGTCGGCGTTTTTGCTCGATTGCGGAATACCGTAGATCATCGGAGGCCATACGGTAACCGTCTTATCGCCTTCGACCGGCCATGGGAAGAAGCCCACGTCGTTGATCAGGTCAGGCATCGTATCCAGAATGGTGCTAAAGGCGCTCGTCAGCACTGGATACATGCCCGCCTTGCCCTCGGAAATGGCTTGCAAGCCGTTCGTGTACGTAGCCGACAAGTAGTCGCTGTTCACGTAGCCTTGATCGACCATCTTCTTCATCGTATCGAACGCTTCGATGAAATGGGCAGCGTCCTTGAACGTAGCTTGATTCGTATTGATTTTGTCCAGTATGCCCGGGCTCTGCAGTTGGTCGTACGAGAAGGCGGCAAGTCCAGGAATTTGCAGCGTCCAGGAATCCTTCGCCGACAGGTAGAGCGGAACCTTGCCGGCCGCTTTCAGCTTCTCGCTGACGGCGAACAGTTCGTCGAGCGATTGCGGAATGCTGACGCCCGCCTCCGTAAACGCTTTCTTGTTATACGCGATTCCGCCAAATTTCAGCGCCTGTCCCGGCACGCCGTATACTTTGCCGTCCGGTTCTACGTAATAGGGCTTGATGTCGTCCAAAATATTTTGAATGATCGGCATGTCCGACAGGTCAATCAGTTTGTCCTTCGCCTGCAGGTCGTCTCGCGTCCTCGCACCCGGGTGATAGCTGATCAGATCCGGAAGATCGTTCGTGCCGGCCTTCACTTTGTAGATTTGTTCCATTTGCTCCAGCGGCAGTACCTGGATGTCGAGCTCGACGCCGACCGCTTCGCCGATCGCTTTCATCCACACGTCGCGGCTCGGGCTGTCTCCGCCCACCGCATGAGATATCGTAACCTTTTTGCCCGTGTTCGCTGATCCGGCCGGTTCGGAGGAGCCTGCGGACGGCGACGCGGTCGAACTGGAAGGACTTGCGTTATTGCCGCCTCCACATGCGGTGGCGGCGACTAAAGCGGCGGCGGACAATGAGAACAGCGCAGTACGAATGACTTTTGACATCTTGAAAATACCCTCCCTGATTTCTTTTTATTTTTTGGCGTTACATGGCGAGCAAACCGCCGTCGACGTACACCGTAGTCCCGGTAACGTAATCCGAATCCTCATGCGCCAGAAACACCGCTGTGCCGGCCAGATCCTCCGGCTCTCCCATGCGGCCCCAAGGAATTCTCTTAACCGTCTCTTCTCTCATGCCCGGCTTGGAGAACTCCTCCATGCTGATATCCGTATCGATGACGCCGGCGCCGATCGCATTGACGTTGATCCCGTATTGAGCCAGCTCGAGCGCCATGCACTTGGTCATGATTTTAATGCCGCCCTTGGTCATGGCGTACTGGGTCAAATCGGCAGTGCCGACTTCTTCGGAAATAGAGGACATATTGATAATTTTTCCGCCTTTGCCCTGCCGTATCATCTCCTTCGCCGCCCGCTGGCCGCTGAAGAATGTTCCGAACAGATTGACGTTCCATATTTTCCTGACCGTCTCCGGCTCGACTTCGATAAAAGGCTGGAATACGGCGATTCCCGCATTGTTTACGACGATGTTGATCTCGCCGAATTTCTCCAGCGTCTTGTCGTAAAGCCGATTGATCTGATCGAGATCGGAAACGTCGCACACGATGCCGATCGCAGACCCGCCTTCCCGGCGGATCGATTCCGCCACCTCCTCGCACAGCTCCGCATTCGTGCCCGATACGATCACGTTCGCTCCTTCTCTGCCGTAGCGGACGGCGATTCCCTTGCCGATCCCTCTGGTGCTTCCCGTCACAATAGCCGTTTTGCCCGCTAACCTGCTCATTTTACCTCGCTCCTTCTGAAAGATTTATGATGTATTTGCTAAACTTGGCCTTGCCGTCGGCAAGATCCGCGAACACTCCGATCGCTTCCTCCAATCCGCATGTCGACGACCAGCCCTCACCGGTCACCTTGCCTTGGGACAACAATCTAACCGCCTGCTCGAAATCTTCATCCGAATATGTGTACGATCCGACAATCGCGATTTCCTGACGCACGACGTGGTTCATGGAGAGCAAGGATTGATCCTGTCCCAGTCCTACCGCAACGATCGTCCCCCCCGGATTGACGTTCCGGATCGCATCCTCGCGGGTGGATTGAACGCCGACGCAATCGATGATCGTATCCACTCCGTGTGCGCCGAACAATCTCGCGCAGGCTTCCTCCGACCGCTCCGGCGTCGAAGTGTCGGCACCGAGCTGTTTGGCGAAAGCAAGCCTGTCGGGTTGTCTGTCTATGACCAGTACGCGATCGGCGCCCATCGTCAACGCCGCTTGCAGCGTCAGCAGTCCGATCGGTCCGGCTCCGTAGATCATCAAATTTTCGTAAGGCTTCAGCCCCAGCTTGACCGCATGGATGCATACCGCAAGCGGCTCCGCCAAGGAGGCCAGGTTGGAGTCCATTCCCGCGGGTACGGAATACAGATTCGCGGCGGGTACGGCGACGAATTCCGCGAACGCTCCCGGCCGGTGAATTCCGACGATCTGCCGGTTGCGGCATATGTTCCCTTTGCCGATCCGGCAGCGGTCGCACGTCCCGCAAGAGATGAGCGGGTTCGCGATGACCTTGCTTCCGACCGCGAACTGGTTTACATCGCTACCTAGACTAACGATCGATCCGCAAAATTCGTGCCCCATCACGAGAGGAGGTTTTCTAATGCTACTGTGTCCTAAATACCCTTCCAATTCACTGCCGCAGATCCCGACGGCTTCGACGCGAAGGATCGCCTCGTCCGGTTTCGGTTCCGGAACGTCTCTCTCCTCGACCGCCAACTGTCTAGCTCCCAAATATACAAGAGATTTCATTGCCGCTCCAACCTCCGCTGCTTCGGTTCTGTTCCGTTTCCAACTAGATCTTGCCGACTCCGTTCACCACGTGCAGCAGACGCTCCCCGGAAAACAATCTCTTGATTTCGAGCGCCGCATATTCCTGCAAACGAAGAAGAGAGCTTTCCGAATACCAGGCGCAATGACTGGTGACGAGGCAATTGTCCATCTTCAGCAGCGGGCTGTCGGGAGCGATCGGCTCCTGCTCCAGCACGTCGACCGCGGCTCCCGCGACCTTGCCGTCGCGAAGGGCGTCAATCAAAGCTTCGGTGTCGACCGTTCCTCCACGGGAGGTATTGACCAAGAAGCTTGTCGGCTTCATCTTGTCGAAGGCCTCCGCGTTCAACATCCGTTTTGTCGCCGGCGTAAGCGGCATGTGGACCGATAAAATGTCGCTGCGAGCGAGCAACGTCTCCCAATCCACCTTCTCTACGCCCCATTCGGCCATAGCCGACTCGTCGACGTACGGATCGTATGCGATCGCTTTAAGACCGAACCCCGCCGCCCTCTTCAGCACCGCTTTTGCGATATTGCCGAATCCGGCCAACCCGATCGTTTTGTCCTGTAATCCGACAATCGGCCGGCAAGGGGAGATCTCCCATATGCCGTCTCTTACCCGTTGCACGACTTGAGGAATTTTGCGAACGATGGCCAGCATCAAGGAAAGCGTATGATCGGCCACTTCCTGGATCGCGTAATCGGGAACGTTAACGACGGGGATATTTTTGCGTTTGGCCGCTTCGAGATCGACATTGTCGACTCCGATGCCGTATCTCACGATCACCCGGCATTTCTCGAATGATTCGATCGCTTCCGCCGTAACCGGCGCCCATTGGGTCAACACGGCGTCCGCGTCGCGGCACAGGGCTGCGACCTCGCTCGCCGTCCGGCATTGCCCTTCGGCAAAAGCGAAGCCTAGCGGCTGTAAAATACTTTTCTCCTGCTCCAAGTCGGGAAATCCGGAATCCGTAACTGCTACCAAGTAGTTGCTCATATTTCCCCTCCGTCTATTTCCGTATCGCCAGCGCTCTCACCGGCGAACCGTCGCGTCCCTTAATTCGCAAGGGAGCCGCCATGAAAAAGAATTCGTCCGCCCCGATGTCGCCCAAGTTCGCCAACCCTTCCACGATGACGATCTCCGCCTTCAGCAAAATTTTGTGAACGGGGTCGAAATCGGTCGGATTCGGCGTCGGAACGTCCATGCCGATCATCGCGATTTTGCGTTCCGCCAGCCATTCCGCCAGCTCGATCGTCATGTAGGGAAAATCGGAGAAGTAGTGCTTTTGCGGATATTGCCTGAACCAATCCGTCCGGTAGATAAGCCGGGTTCCTTCGCCGATCCGGTGAGCCGCGGAAGCGAAATCTTCGATCGTGATCGCTTCCTTGGGCTTCTTATGGGACAAATCGACGAGCAACGCATCTCCGATACATTTGTTCAAATCGAGCTGCTCGACCGTCTTCCCGTCGTCGAGGAAATGGAACGGCGCATCCAGGTGAGTGCCTTGATGGGTGCTCATGACGAGCTGCGAAATGTTATACCCCATACTGTCGACCGTGTGATGGACGATGACCGCGCATTTCGGGTCCAGAGGAAATGTCGGTGCGGCATGGTAGATGTCCAAGGACAAATCCACGATGTTTCCGTTCATAGCTTCTCCAACCTCCCGCCAAAAGTTATATCCAATTTTCCGAAAACAAAGAACAATAAAACCCCGTCATTCCATTAGTAAGCGTTTGCAGATCAAGGTTAACACCGATAAATTGGTTATGTCAATACACTATTTAAATTTTAAAGTTATATTAGTATTGTTGTTATATCTATAAATAAAGAGGAGAAAGTTTGGTGCAGTCTAAAATAAAACAATATGTCCAATTTAAGGGATTAAGAGAGGGCATCTCGGCACTGGTTGAAGCGGATAGTTAAAAGAGCTTACCATCGGCAATCTGGATATGTCAACGCAATGAGTTGTTTTCGGAAATTTTCATTGGATCGCTCCACCCCACCCTCTATTGATATATCAATACAAATGTTATATACTTTCATCAAATCCCATTCAAACGGGATTCGATTTTAATAACGATTTCGGAGTGAATCCAGAGCATGAACGCTAAGAAGCCCCTATACTCGCAAATCCAGGATTACGTTATCGCCCAAATAGAAAAAGGCCAATGGCCGCCGCACTATCAAATTCCTCCCGAACGGGAAATCGCCGAGCAGTTTCAGGTCAGCAGAATAACGGCAAAGCATGCTATGCTTGGCTTGGTAAATGACGGCTTCCTTTACAGGCATCGCGGCAAAGGAACGTTCGTCTCCGACAGAAGCCCCAGCTCGACTCCGACGGAACCGCAGCGATCCGCGCCCCTCCTCGTGCAGCAAAACAAGAGGATGATCGGATTCATCATGCCTTGGATGGAATCCCACTATTCCTCTCTTTTGATTTCCGGAGTAGAGTCCGCCTTGTCCCAGCTTTCCTATCATTTTGTATTCAAGAGGATTGCCACTCGCGAGGAAGAATCGCAGGCTATTCACGATTTTTTGAATATTCCCGTAGACGGGATCATTATCGTTGCCAGTCAAGGAGAACAGCACTTCAACGACGACATCGTGCGCCTTGTACTTAATAAGCACCCCGTCGTTCTTGTCGAAAGAACGATGCGCGACATTCGGACCAACGGCGTTTATTGCAATACGAAGGAAATCGGCGCGCTTATGGCCGATTACCTGATCGAACGGAAGGCCCGCTCCATCGGACTCGTCACCTACCCGCCTTTATATACGATCGGCGTAAGCGATCGGGTAAGCGGGTTTCAGGACGCGCTGGCGCAGAAGGGGAAGGAGGCTTTGTCTCCCAGCCAAATTCTCTCGGTCTCCGCCTCGATACTCGAGCATTCGAATGCGGACGACATTCCTTCGGAAATCATCGAATTTCTGGACAACAACAGAGAGCTCGACGCGATCGCCGCCGTCGACGCGCTGCTCGCCCGTTACGTCGGCAAGGCTTGCGCCAAGCTCGGCTTAAAGCATATTCGCATCATTTGCTGCGACCAACCGCTTCTCTATCCGGATTGCGTCTCCCCTAGCGCTTATATTGACCAGTCCCCATTCGAGATGGGGACGATCGCGGCGCAGATGATCGTCGATGCCATCGCGAACGGAACCGAGCCGCGCAAGCATAAAATCCCTCCCCGTCTCGTCGAGCTGTCGTAGCCGACTGCGGTTGAGTCAGTTACTTGAACACTTGTCCTACGGAAAGCGTTTGTAGGCCGCTTTCTCGAAGGAATTACCGTCTTTGCAGTCTGTTGAGCCGTTACGCAGGCGGATTCGCACATTAGACTGCTTCTTACGGTCTCGCAGACCGTTATACGGGCGGATTCGCACATTGGACTGCCTCTTACGGTCTCGCAGACCGTTATACGGGAGGATTCGCACATTAGACTGCTTCTTACGGTCTCGCAGACCGTTAAGCGAGCAGGTTCACCTGAGTTTGACGTATAGGCAGAAGGCATCTCTTAAAAAACTGCTCATCGACGCCATAACAAAAGAGAGTTATTAGCGGCTAATGTAAGTCAATTCGTCAGTTATGAAAAAAAACCGGAGGTGCCAGGTCTTGTACCCGACGTCTCCGGTTTTAAGCTTCTTTGCGGCAATTCGCCACTCACTTTTTCCCCAACCTATCCGATCAAGCTCTCATAATAGCCAACCAAATCGTCGGGCGGACGAATGCCCAGTTCGCGGTCAAGCAGCCGAACGTAGTCGGCGTACAGCGCGTTCAAACCGTTCTTGTCCCCGATCCGCTCGCGCGCCAGCAGCATTCGGCGAATGACCGATTCGTCCAACGGATTACGCTGGTTCAGCTTCGCGAGCAGCTTAAGCGCGGCCGCCGCGTTCCCCATGAGAAGATAGGCTTCGGCAAGCTTTCCGGAGAGCGAGGCGTACAACTCCGCGTACCGTTCCGTCTCATGGACGGCCCATACGTATGCCCTGTCTCCGAACAGATCGCCGGTATAGTCTTGTTCTATCCGCTGCGCCCGGTCGATATTATCGGACGCGACTGTCTGAAGCCGACTCGCCTGCGCCGCAAACTCGACATAATCGATCGCCGAGTCGGACGGCAATTCGAGCGCGTACCCGTCATTCTCGGAACGTACCGTATCGCGCAAACCGAGCGGTTCCAGAGATTTGCGCAGATGGTAGATCGATGTATTCAAATATTTTAGCGCCTGCTCATGCTCCATGCCTCCGAAAATATCGGAGATCAGCCGCGAGCGCGGAATCCTTCTCCCTGGATGGAGCAGCAGATAGGCGAACAGCTCCGCGGATTTGCGGGAGATCCATTTGACGCGGCCGGCTTCGTTGCTGACGACCACGTCGCCCAGCACTGTGACGACCGTCTTGCCCGTACCGACCGCCGTCGCTGCCGGAGCCGGCATCGCCGGCCCCGGCGCCCAGGTCCGACTCGCCGCAAGCGCCCGCTGAACCGCTCGTTGCAGCCGCTCCTGGGTGATCGGCTTAACCAGGTAGTCCAGCACGGACAGCTCGTAGGCTTTCAGCGCATATTCCTTATGGGACGTGACGAACACGATCTGCATCGGGGCCTCCGCAGCGTTCATCCCGGCGGCAAAAGTCAATCCGCTCTCGCCCGGCATAGAGATATCGACGAAAGCGAGACCTATATCCCCGTGCTTTTCCAGATAAGCCTTCGCCGACCTCGTATCCGAGAATGCTCCGACCACCTGAACCTCCGGCAGCTTGGCCAGCATTTTGCGCAAAATCAGATGCATCGTCGGCTCGTCGTCCACTACAATCGCTTTCATCCGCTCTCCCCCTCCCGATCGCCTTCGACGAATTCGGCTAGACCGCCTGCAAAGCCGGCCAGTGAAAAATAGAAGGTCGTGCCCTCTCCCGGAACGCTATCGAACCACAGCCGTCCGCCGTGAATCCGCACGAATTCTCGCGCCAGAACAAGCCCAAATCTGGCGTTCAGCGATTCGTCTCCGTGCACCGGAGGCTTGAAAAACGGCTCCTCCAGCCGCAGAAGCTCGGAAATATCCGGGTCGATGCCCGCTCCGTTATCCCGCACGGATACGACAACCGATTCTCCCTCCTGCGAGGCGCCGACTTCGATCGAGCCTCCGATTCCCGTATACTTGATCGCGTTGGAAAGCAGGTTGCGCAAAATCAAATCCAGCATCTCTTTGTCCGCGCGAACCGCCAGCCGAGCGTCAATGCTCTCCGTCAAGTCAATTCGTTTGATTCCCGATTTCGCTCCCGCCAGAGCTAGCGCCTGCCGGACAACCTGCTGCAAATTCCAGCTCATCGGACTAAACACAATCTGGCCCTTCTGGCTGCGATACCAATCCAATAGCTGCTCGACCAGATGGAACGTGCCGTTCACCTGGTCCTTCAATTCGAGAAATAGCTCGGCATGCTCCCGGCCGGCGGCGGTCAGCTCCTCGCCCAGAAGCTCGGTCAAGCTGACAAGCAGCGCGATCGGGTCCCTGATATCGTGCGCAACGACGGTAAACAGCTTATCCTTGAAGGTGTTCAGCTCGGCGAGCTGACGGGCGTTTTCGCGCAGTCTCGCCTCATTTTCCTTCAGCTCCGTAATATCGTTGAGCATTAAAATTTTGCCGATCGGCTGCGCGTCCGCTTCCATGATCGGAGTTAAGCTGCAGGCATAATACCGAGTTCGTTCCCCGTCCGTTCGGCGAAACGGAAATTGAGCTTCTCCCGAGCCGGCGCCGCGAATGCTTTCCAGCAGCTCCGGGTGCGCGGACAACGCCACGGCGGTCTCGGCCGGATAGCGGGCAATACCGGACAACTCGCCTATCACAGACGCCGCTGCCCGATTAAAGCTTACAATCCGATCGTCTCCGTCGATCAGCACGACCCCGTCGCGAATCGTATCGAACAGCTTCGCCTGTGCGAGCGGCATGAGCCGCAGCAGATTAAAACGATAGATTCCCCATACGTAGACGATTCCCGATACGACAAAGCCGAACGGGGTGAGATCGACGCGAATGCCGAACCAGAACACCGCATTGAGCAGCATCGGGGCGGCCCCGCCGAAGGCAAGGATGACGATCTGCTTGCGCATAAGCGAAGGGGAACGCCAGTAAAGCGGGATAAACAACAGCATTCCGAACAGCATTACGCCGTAATTGTAGGCGCCGTGCACCTTGTACCAGAAGCCTTTGATCGTCGTGTATAGAGGAACCTCGGAATCCGTATTTAAGATGTAACGTTCGTATACGAGGTGATGCCAATCGTTGGTCAAATGAAATCCGAACACAAGCGCCGGAATAATCATCAGAGCTGCCGCCAACTGCTTCCGGCGCTTCGCGGCGATCCCCGCAAACTGAATAACGAGAAGCAACCACAGCGTGGAGCTGAAAGGAATGCCCAAATATTCGATCTGCAACGACAGCTTAAACTCGTCCAGAGTTCGGCTGAGCACCTCCAGCCCATAGCCGAACGCATAGAAAGCCGCTGCCAGCATCATGAAGAAAACCGTTTTGGCGACGGGCAGATGGCGCTTCCGGTAAGCAAGCCATGAGATGAACAGCATGATCGCCGCGGCGGCGAACAGAAAGATCGACATCCACTGCTTAATATCCACGAAGACGGCTCCCTTGCTTGCGATGATTGGCGGCCGGGCCGGAATGCAGCCCCAGTTCGGAATTCAAATCCCTCCGCTATCATCATAACATCCGAAGGCCACAGTCCGAATCGTTTTTTCGACATGGGGCGGAGCTAGCCGTTGCGAATCTCTTCGAAGAAGTAGCTGTATTCGCCCAACTCCTCCCGCGTAATCGTGCGATTGGTCTTGTCCAGCTCATATTGATACGCCTGGAAAATGTGTTTCATCCCGACGGACTCGCCGTTCCCGCTGGCCAGGAATGCCGCGGTGAGAGCGACGTTCTTGATGCTTCCGCCCGACATCTGCAGCTTGCGGCCAAGGAAGCCGCAGTCCAGATCGGGAGCAAGCGGCGTCTCCTGCGGGAAAATGCTCTTCCAGATCGTCTCCCGCTGCCGCTCGTCCGGAAACGGAAAACGAATGACGTAATTGATGCGACGCAGGAAGGCTTCGTCCATATTTTGCAAATAGTTTGTCGCCAAAATGGAAATGCCCCGATACTCCTCCATCTTCTGCAGCAGAAACGCCACTTCCGTATTGGCGTTCTTGTCGTGGGAATCCTTCACCTCGGACCGTTTGCCAAACAGCGCATCGGCTTCGTCGAAAAATAAAATCGCATAGCTCGACTGGGCCTCGTCGAAAATTTCGCGCAAGTTTTTCTCGGTCTCTCCGATATATTTGCTAATAATTTGCGACAGATCGATTTTGTAGATTTCCATGTCCAGCTCATTGGCCGCGATTTCCGCCGCCATCGTCTTGCCCGTTCCCGGAGGACCGGAGAACAGCAGGCTGACCCCTGTGCCGTAGGAGAGCTTGCGCTGAAATCCCCATGAGCCATACACCGTGTGTTTGTAGCGGATATGGTTGCATGCATGCTGCAGCTTGCGAGTCTGGGGCTCGGGGAGCACAAGGTCGGCCCAGCGATGCTTGGGGGACAACCGCTTCGACTTCGCCCCCAGATTGTGGTTCAGCTGCTTGTAGCAGGCCTGGATCAGATCGCCCCAGCCGATGAGCTCCCGGCCTCCGCCGGTCGATCTCCACTGTGCCGCAGCCCGTGCCGCAGCTAGCGCGCCTTCGATCTGGCCGGGATGGAAAATGAAACGCGACGCCAGCGCCTCCCAGTCAATGCCGCCCTCCACCTCGTAAGCGAGCGCAAGGGTTTGCCAAGCCTCGATCCGTTCCTCGTCCCGAAGACCCGGAATTTCCAGCTCTAGGCCGATGACGCTGCGACGATCAAGCGAACGGAACGGTTCTTCCGACAGCAGGAAAACGATGCCTGGAAGCCGGGCCAACCGTTCAAGCAGCGCCGTCATGCGACGCTTCTCCGCTTCTCCGTCAATCGCCGCGGGAAAGCCGTAAAAAACGGGAATCGCCTGTTGAATGGCCGCTTCGCGGAACACTGCGTCCAGCGCGTCCGGCCCGCCTTCGTCCGTCTCCGGAAGCTTCGCCATATCCACGTACAACAGCGCTTCATTAAAGTGAACGCCGATATGGGCGGCTTGCGCCCTCCCCCCCGCCCCTTCGGCTCCCCATAGAGAGACGACCAGCGAGGCTCCGTTCGATCCATCCTCCTCGATCCGCCGGGTCAGCCAGCTGCGCAGCTTCGTTTGAATGTCGAAGTGCCCCAGCAGCGGCGGCGTCTCCGCAGAGGGGGACACAATTTCCATATAACGCGCCAATTCTTCCGGCATAGTAATCGAATCGAGCGCGAACCTGACGATGCGTTCATCCAGACGACAGTATTTGTTAATGGTCGTTCCGCCTTTGCGCGTCCCTGCCGCTTCTCGGAGGAAATACCGGCTTAATACCCCGTCATCCCGCAAAATTCTCGCCGCCAACCGGCGCTCGTCCGCATTGCTCGCGGCAAGCGACGCAATTAAATCCCGGCTCGGATGCGTCGCGCTGCGCTCCCCTTGCAGCAACGCAAACGCCGATTCGTATTTCCGATCTACCTCTACCGCCAGGCAAATGACGGCAATTCTTTGCTCCAGCGCCGTCAGTCCGAACAGACGAGCCAAATACGGTAGCGGCAAAAAGGCATTATTCCGCTCTCCGAGAAGCTCGCCCCGCTCCGCCCTTTCGCGAGCGCGTTCCCATTGAAGCGCCAGCTCCAATTCAAGCTTGTCCAACGGCGGCTCGCCCTCATTCGTGCAGCGGGTCGGATGACGAAAATCCCGCGCTCCCGCGCTCATTGCCGCGCCCGTACTGAACGCCTCAGCAGCAGAGCCGAGCTCCCCTTCCAGCCTCTCTCTCCGGTAAAGCATAAGGGAGATTCCGGAATCCAACCATTCCAGCCATCCTCCGACATAATCCGTTCCGTCCCGAAAAGGCGCCCCGTTTTCGGCTCCGCCGTATGCCGCCTCCGCTGTTGCAACTGCTTGCTCCATGCCGCTCCCCCTGCCCTAAGATGTATTCAGGAACAATCGGCGCTAGGTTCGGCCGAACAGCCGCTTCATGCGAGACATGATCCCGCCTTCCTCCGTTTTCGGCTTGGCCGCCTCGGCTCTCTCCTTCTCCACTTCCTTGGCGCGCTGCTTGTAGAATTTATGATGCTGAGTTTCTCCGCGCGCATGCGCGGTCAGCCGCTTGACCTGCTCGTCGCTGTCGACGCTCGGCGCTTCCGCGCCCGCTTTGCCTTGCCCCGCCGCGACGAGGGCATGCCGCTGCTTCTCCAAGCCGATAAATTCATCGATATTGTCGTAAGCCGAAAACTCCTTCTTCCCCATATCTCTGCGCGCTTCCTGACGCGCCCGGGCCTTGTGCACCTGGTTCCGCGAGTCGCCTGTCGCAATATCGCCGACGACTCCGGCTGCCGTACTCACCGCGCTCGTCGCCACGCTCGCCCCAGGCACAATATTGCCCGCTATTCCCGCAACCGTGCTGATGCCCGCCTTCACCCGATCGGCCTTTATTTTCGTGCCGACTGCCTGCGCTTGGGAAGCCGAGCTTTCCTTGATCGCCTCGTTACCGGTTGTCGCCGCGATCCCTCTGAGCAAATCGCGTTCCTTCACATCGTACTTTTCCGCCATTTTCTGCTTCAGTGCGGCGCCTGCCAGAGGAATCATGCCGACTGCGGTCTGCCCCGGATTTTGCACCATGTCGTTAATCGCATTTTTGGCTTTCTGCCGTACAGCGAATTTGCCCGGCATCAGCCGGTTCTCGATCTTATTCGTGCGGACATCCTCTTCGAGATTGACGTCGCGCTCGCGATTGCCGCTCCGGTCCCGGCTCTGGGAGAGATCCCATTTGCCGTAACGCTTGTTGCGGATATGCTGCGGAAGATCGTACCATTTCGGATTGTTGGCCGCGTCCGTCGTTTTCTGAACACGCTCATGAAACGCCGAGTCGATGCCTCCTCCGGCCTCCTCCGACTCTCCGCCCGACGACTCCGACTCACCGCCGGCCTTCGGCCCCTCGGCTACGGGCCCGCTCGGCGCTTCCGACGGAGCCTCCACCTCCGGAACGGAAGACTGCATCGGCGCTTCTTCGGCCTCCTCCTCCATCTCCGGAGCTTCTTCCGCGCTTGGTTGCTCCGCTCCCTTGCTCGCGCCCGGTCCTCCCATTCCTGGAAATACGCGAACCGCTCCTTGCGCCTTCAGCCTTTCCAGTATGGCGGACTTGTCCGATTCCTGGCTTTCCGTCTCGCTCTGTTCCTGCAAATCCTCGTCGCTCCGGGATAGGGATCGTCTCCGTGTGGAGCTCTCCTCTCCTTTGCGGGCTTCGGTCGTTTTCGGCACCGGCGTCCAGTCCTCTCGTCAATGACTTGATTTACGTGGATTATACCAGACGCCAATAAAAGAATAATAAAAGAAAAAAGACTCCCTCGTTGACGGGAGCCTTAAACTTGCAAACTATAGCAGCTTCTCGATTTCCGGAGCGATCTCCTCGGGAAGAACGGGAGGCTCGAACCGCGCGACGACTTGGCCGTCGCGATCGACTAGAAACTTGGTGAAGTTCCATTTAATCTCGTTGTCCAGCAGCTTGTCCGGCATGTTGTTCGCAAACATCGCATGGAACTTCTGTCCCGACGGTTGCGTCTGATCGAAGCCTTCGAACGCCTTCTCTTCGGTCAGATAAGCATACAGCGGATGCTTGGCGTCTCCGTTGACCTCGATTTTCTCGAAGAGAGGGAACGATACGCCGTAATTCACTTGGCAGAACTGCTCGACTTCCGCGTTGGAGCCGGGCTCCTGTGCCCCGAACTGATTGCACGGGAAACCGAGAATAACCAGGCCGCGATCCTTATACTTCTGATAAAGCTGCTCCAGCCCTTCGTACTGCGGCGTCAATCCGCATTTGCTGGCCGTATTGACAATGAGAGCGACCTGTCCCCGGTAACGGTCAAGCCCGACCTCTTCTCCTTGAATCGTATTCGCGCTGAAACTGTAAACTCCCATATTCGCGCCTCCTTTCCCTATAGTGTACACCAGTTGCAAGATGGATGAAAATACGGCCGTATTCTAACCGGATACTCTCCTAATCAAGGACGAGTGGGACTCCTGTTTGCCGATGTGGCCTGATTTATACTTTAAACCGGGTGACCGCTTCATTAAGCTGGGAGGCCAAAGTGCTTAATTGCTGCGAAGCGCTCGCTACTTCCTCGACCGATGCCAACTGCTCCTCGGATGCGGCGGCGACCTCCTGCGCATTGGAGGCCGACACTTGGGCCGTTCGCTCCAGCTGCTCCAACGAAGCGGCTACCTCCTCGCTGCCCGCGGACATCTGCTCCGCAGCCGAGGATACTTCCTGCACTTGACCGGTCACCTGCTTCACCGCTTGATGAATCGCTTGGAACGACTCGCCGGAAGCGTTCGCCAGCTTCGTCCCCTCGCGCGCTTGTTCCGCGGAGATGTTCAGCGATTTCGTTACCGCTTGGGAGCGTTCGCCGATTTCGTGCAGCACATCGGAAATCTCCTCCGAGGATTGCTTGGAACGCTCGGCCAGCTTGCGAATTTCGTGCGCGACAACCGCGAAGCCTTTGCCGTGCTCGCCCGCTCTCGAGGCCTCGATCGACGCGTTCAGCGCCAGCAGGTTCGTCTGATTGGCCACTTCCGCGATGTGCGCCAGAATCGAGCCGATCCGTTCGCTGGAATGATTCAGCTCCTGCATATCCCTTGCGGCGTTACCCACATGGTCTTCGATCAGTCCCATCTGCCTAACCGTCTGTTGGATGACATCCGCGCCATCCGTGGCCAGATTGGCCGTATCCGCGGCCAAATCGGAGACGACTGCCGTCGACTCGGCGATTCTCTGAATGCCGGCGGCCATCTCCGACATCGCCCGTTGGCATTCCCCGGAGCTTGCCAGCTGGGTATCCGCTCCTACGGCCACCTGGGAGATCGCCTGAGCGATCTCGTTGGTCGCAGCCTCGGTCTGGCCTGCGGTTTCCTTCAGATGACCTGACGAATTCGACACTTCGCTGGATGTCCGATTGATCTGGATCGCCAGTTGACGCAAATTGGCTACCATCTCGTTAAACGAGCTGCTCGCACGCCCGACCTCGTTCGTGCTTGTTACCGGAACGCTGACCGTCAAATCTCCCTCCGCCGCTTCCTTTGCCCGCGCGGCCATCACCTGCAGCGGCCGCAACGCCTGGCGCAGCAGCAGGAAAATTAGCAGCGCGCTTAGAGCAATCGCGGCCGCGCTGATCAAGATCGCGGTCCAGACCAACGCCGAAAGCCGCTCGCTTACGGAATGATAGTCGTAATCCGCACCGTACACGGCCACCACTTTGCCGCTGTCATCCTTTAGCGGCGACAGGTACGTCAGCCATTCCCCGTACTCGTCGGCGAATACCTCCGTCAGCCCGGCTTCGCCCTTAAGCGCCTGCTCGTAGACTTGGCTGAAGCTGCCGTGGTTTTCGTACTCGCTGCCTGCGACGATATCCATCGATTCCAGCGATTGGCTCGCCTGCAAATAGCGAAAATATTTATTATCTCCCTCCTGCCTGTATTCCGGAAGCAGATAGTATGCGTTCGCAACCAGATAATCGTCCGTCGTACCGCTCAGAAGCCGTTTCATAATCGCCATTTCATCCTGCGGCGGCTCTTTCCCCTCGGCCATCGCAGCGGCCGTAACCGAAATCATATGGATGTCCGCCTGGGCTACGTCTCTAAGCTTGTTTCCGACATGGCTGAACTTGCGAAAAACTTCGTCCTTCGTCGACTGATACATCAGAGTCGCTACGATGCTTACCGCCGCGATCATCAATACGGACAGCGCCAGCGAACAGCTCGCGACCAGGCTTTTTTTCCTTAACCACTGAATCATGTTGTATTCCACCCTTTCGACTCTGATTTTCTAAGCTGCTAGCCCAGACATTCGAACAAAGCTTGCGGAATTCTGCCGAGCGGCGTCTGTCTCTCGACGGCTCCGATCTCGTAGGCCACCTTCGGCATCCCGTATACGACCGATGAAGCTTCGTCCTGCGCGATCGTTCTCCCCCCTCTGCGGCGAATGGCCAGAAGCCCTTTCGCTCCGTCTCTGCCCATTCCCGTCAGCAGCACTCCGACGGCGCTTCGTCCCGCCTCCTTCGCGACCGATTCGAACAGAACGTCGACCGACGGGCAGTGCCCGTTCACCCTCTCTCCGTCGAAGCATTCCGCGCGGTATTTCGCCCCGATCTTATTCAGCCGCATATGCCGATCTCCCGGCGCCACCAGAACGGTGCCTGGTTCGACGTAGTCCCCGGTTTCGGCTTCCTTGACGCGCAGCGAAATTTGGCTGTTCAGCCGCTCTGCGAACATTCGCGAAAAAAGGGGAGGAATATGCTGAACGATCACAATTCCCGGGACGGCGGAAGGAAGCTGACGAAGGATACTGAATATCGCTTCGGTCCCCCCCGTGGAAGCGCCGATAGCGATAATGTGATCCGCCCTCTGCACCATGCCCGACGGTGAACGAATCGCCGTATCCTCTGCTGCCCGCATAGCGGTTTTGGCCGTTGAGGCGATTTTGATTTTATGGATCATGTCGCGGATAAACGTCGCAACTCCTGTCGGAGACTGCACGTCCGGCTTCGCGACGAAATCGACGACGCCCGCCTCCATCGCCTCGAACACCGCCTGGCTGACCGCGCTCACCATGACGACCGGAACAAAATATTGCGGCAGCAGCCGTCGCACGAATTCGATCCCGTTCATCTTGGGCATCTCGATATCGCAAGTGATCACATGCGGGTGGAATTGCAATATTTTATCTCGGGCCTCGAACGGATCGCCGGCCGTAGCGACCACCTCGATCAGCGGATCGGACGAAATGCCTCTAGCAATCACTTCGCGAAATACGAGACTGTCGTCCACGACCAATACTTTGATTTTATTGCGGACCGCCATATGCCTCACCCCTTCCTGTAGACCGCGGGCATTACATATTTGAATCGGGTGGCATTACGGTCCAGGGATTCCGAATGTCCAATAAACAAGTAACCGCCGTATTCGGTCAAATCATATAATTTGTCAATTAGTTGATACTTCGTCTTATTATCGAAGTAAATCATCACATTTCTGCAGAAGATGACCTGAAATTTGCGCTTAAACGGAAATACCTTGTCCATAAAATTCAGCTTGCGAAAGATAACTTCGTTCCGAATGCGATTCACTAGAACCGATTGCTCCGCATCAAGCTCCCTGAAGTAGTTCAGCTTCCACGAAGCCGGCAGCGCCTCAATCTTGTCCTTAGTGTATATCCCTTTTCCAGCAATTTCAAGAACCTGGTTCGAAATGTCTGTGGCCAATATTTTCGTATCCCAGCGGGGTTTCTCCGGGCCGAAATATTCATCGATCATCATCGCCAACGTGTACGGTTCCTCGCCTGAGGAGCATGCGGCGCTCCAAATGCGCAAATCCTTGTCCTTGACCGTGCTTGCCAGATAAGGCAAAACCTTGTCCCGAAAAAAGTAAAAATGGGCGGGCTCCCGCATAAAATATGTATAATTGGTCGTAATTCGGTCGAGCAGGGTAACTGCCGCTTGGCCGGTCTTGTCGGCCACGACGTAGCTCAAATAGTCGGATAGGTTGTTAAAGTTTCGGCCGGCAAGCTCGCGGTTCAGCCTGCTGGCCACCAGCGACAGCTTCTCCGCTTTCAGATGGATGCCGTAATGGAGTTTGATATATTCGGAGAACTGCTTAAACTCTTGCTCGGTAATGCGATTCATCGTCTCTCACCGCCCTGCCGACTGGCTTTTCGTACCGCGAATTCTACCGCGTAGGGAGAAAAAGAGCGGTCAACCCTAAGATTGGACCGCTCCTTCTTCCTGCTTAATACTTGCCGAACTCGAAATCGCTCAGAGCGATCTTCTTGGTCCCGGAAGCGGCGGCTTCCCTATAGCCATCGGCGTGCTCTTCCGTCCTTTTTTTTCTGCTCATCGCTTCCAGCATCTTCAGCACCTCGGGGTTTAAGCCATCCAATTCCCGATAGCCGGAGCGGCGATTTTCTCTTTTTAACCGGAATCTTCCGACCTGGTCCTTCAGCAGCTCCGCCTGGCTGGCCAACTGCTCGCTGGCTGCGGCGCTCTCCTCGGACGTTGCCGAGTTGTTCTGCACGACATGGGACACCTGCATAACTCCCTGGTTGATTTGCGAGATGCCGATCGCCTGCTCGTTGGAGGCCACTGCGATATCGCTGACCAGCGTCGCTACCTTCTCTACATTTTCTACGATTTTGACGAGCGCGCCGGCGGTCTCGTTGGCAATGCGGGTGCCGCCCTCCACCTTGCGAATAGAGCTCTCGATCATATCGGTCGTTTCTTTCGCGGCATTCGCCGAACGCGCCGCCAGATTCCGCACCTCTTCCGCAACGACGGCAAAGCCTTTGCCGTGCTGGCCCGCCCTGGCCGCTTCCACTGCGGCGTTCAGAGCCAGGATGTTCGTCTGGAACGCGATCTCGTCGATAACCTTGATAATCTTGGAGATGTTGGCGGAGGACTCGTTGATATCCTGCATCGCTCTGAGCATCTCCTTCATCTGTCCGTTGCCTTGCTCCGCATTCATCTTGGCGGTTTCGGCCAATCCGTTCGCTTCGCTCGCATTGTCGGCGTTCAAACGCGTCTGCGCCGAAATTTCCTCGATAGACGCGGTAAGCTCCTCAATGGAGCTGGCCTGCTCCGTAGCTCCCTGAGACAGCGAAATGCTCGAATCGGACACTTGCGCCGAAGCGGAGGCGACTTGGTCCGCGGCGGATTTCACGTCGCTCAGCACTTCATTGAAGGATTCGACGATCCGATTCAGCGAAGTTTTGATCTCGGCGAAATCTCCTCTGTAGTCGCTGGTGATTTCGACAACAAGATTTCCGTTCGACATCTCCGTTAAAATATGCGTGACCTCGTTCACCACGCTTTGGAACGTCGCGATGACAGTCGCGGTTCCATATGCCAGTTGCCCGATCTCGGTATTGTCGATCGCGACCTTGACGGATTGCGACAGATCTCCTTCCGCCACCCGCACCATGTTCTCTTTGATCCGAGTGATCGGCTTAATGATTTTGAAATGCGACAGCAGCAGACTGATGCCGCTGAACACCGCGGTGAACACGATAAGCACGATCATGATGATAATGTTCCTCTGCATGTCGTTGGCCGCTTGATCCAGCTCGCCGGAAGCTCTGGCGTTCATCGTTTCCTGGAATTTCTCGATCAGCCCCTTGATGGCCTGCTTGCCCTGATCGTACTGTTCGCCGAATACCAGACGCCGACCGTCATCGAGCTTCCCTTCCTCCACAGCCTGCATCGCTTTTTCTTCTAAACCGACTAATGCATCGGAATTCTTTTTCGCCTCGGTGATCAGATCAAGCTCGTTTTGCGGAGCTCCCAGCTCCTTCAGCTTTGCGACAATGTGGTCCCTCGTTTTCGTCTCGTTGACTTCTCTCCAGTAATTGTCGTAATGCGTTTTGTCTCCGAATTGGACGTAAGCTCTGACCTCGCCTGTCAAATATTCCGATGCGTTCGTCAGATCGAAGCCAAGCTGCTTGAATTCGGACTTTCTCTGCTCGGCGGTTCTCATCTTCTCGAATGAGCCCATTACTTGAATTGACAAAATAACCAGCACAATCGCCAGCACGACCGACAAACCGCCCAACAGATAATTCAACGTAGATTGCTTAATGCCCCTCTTGTTCACCATACAGCTTCCTCCTAATGGATGTGATCTGTTATCTAGCTGTTCGCAATCATATACTGGAGCTGTGCAGTTGATCGAGATCTCCGTCATTCAGCAATCTGTTGCCGTCCAAAATCAGCTTAACTTCGTTTCCGACTTTGCCGACGCCCTTGATATACCTGTTGCTCGTTCTATGAATTTCCGGAGGGGAGATAATGTCGGCTTCCGGAATCGCGAGCACCTCGGCGACGCTATCCACGATAAGTCCAATACAGTCGTCGTCGATATCCACTACAATGACGCAAGTGCGATCGTTGTAGGCTCTGTACTCCTTTTTGAACCGGAGCCTCACGTCCATGACGGGAATAATTTTGCCTCGGAGATTAATGATCCCTTTGATGTACTCCGGAAGCTCAGGCACCTCGGTAATCGGCTGAATGCCGATAATCTCGGTGACATACCGAATTTCGATGCCGAACGTCTCGTTCCCCAGCGCGAAAGTAAGGAACTTCCCTTGTTGCGTATCCTCTTGCTCCATTTGTTCCTGTTGTTGGATCTGCGCCATTCCGACACTCCTCTCTAGTCATTGGGAAGAAATCTGCGACTTCTTGTTCAGTAATCCGCCGATATTGAGGATCAGACTGATGCTGCCGTCTCCGAGCAGCGTACACCCGGCCAGCCCTTCGATTCTTCGGTTGTTGGCAATGTAGCCGGGCAGCGCCTTAACGACGACCTGTTGCTGCCCCAGAAGCGCGTCTGCGAACAGGCATACGCTTTTGCCGTCCTGCTCCACCATGAGCATAATGCCCTCTGTAAGATCGGTAACGGCGACCGGCACCGAATACAGCTCGTGAAGGCGCAGAATCGGATACACTTTGCCACGCAGCAAAATCATTTCGTTCGAATCCGGATCCGTGACGATATCCCGCAGCTTCGCCTGGAAGGTTTCCTGGATCGAAGTCGTAGGGATCGTATACTTGGCGCTTCCGATTCGGATGTTCATGCCGTCGATAATCGCTAACGTAAGCGGGATTCTCAACGTCGTTACCGTTCCGACGCCCTCCTCGCTGTCGATCGACACCGAGCCGCCGACCGCCTCCAGATTTTTCGAGACGACGTCCATGCCGACCCCCCGTCCGGAAAATTCCGTTACGTTCTCGTTGGTGGAGAAGCCGGGAAGAAAAATCAGATTGTAGATTTCCTTGTCCGTCATTTCATGCTCGGGCTTCGTCAACAAGCTCTGCTTCTTCGCTTTGGCCAATATTTTGTCTTTGCTCAGTCCCTTGCCGTCGTCCTTGACGGTGACGAGCACGTTGCTCCCGGCATTTTGCGCTTCCAGCGTAATCCGACCGGCCTGCGGCTTGCCGCTTGCCGCTCTCGCTTCGGAGGACTCGATGCCGTGATCGGCGGCATTGCGCACGAGGTGCATCAACGGATCGGAAATATGCTCGATGATGTTTTTGTCCACCTCGGTTGCTTCCCCGATCAGCGTCAGTTCCAGCTCCTTGTCCAGCTTTCGCCCCATATCCCTGACGATGCGATGCATCTTATGGAAGGTGGCCGACAGCGGAACCATGCGAATGGACATCACCATATCGCGCATTTCGCTCGTAATTTTCCTGAGCTGACGAGCCGCTTTGTCGAAGCCGCTCAGCTGCAGCGCCTCAAGCTCGGGATTCTGGGTCACCATCGCTTCGGCGATCACCATTTCCCCCATCAAATCCATCAGCTTGTCCAATTTGTCTACATCAACGCTGATAAAGCTTTGCTGGGCGCTTTTATTCTCCGCCTGCTCCCGGGTCGGCGGCTGGGCTTTGGCCGGGGGCTGGGCGAGAGGCTCCGCCGCGGCCGCGAGCTCAGGCTCGGCTCTCGCCGGCTCCGCCGGTTCCGAAGACTTCGAATCCTTCGAAGTCTTCGAGATCGATTCGTCCTCCAACTCGACAAGCGACAGATTGCGCACGAACGCAGTGCTCGCGATCATATCATGCAGCTCCCGCAGCGTTCTTGCGCTTCTGAACGTTGCCTTAAAGCCCTTTTCCCGAATGATATGGACGCTGTCGCCGTTCTCGACGATATCTTCGGGAGAATACGAGAAGTCTTCGGCAATCTCGCTTAGATGATGGACGATAGCGTACGCCCTAATATTCTCCATCTCGCAGCCGTCGTCAAAATGAATGATGGCTTCATAAGCTTGCAGCTGCGAACGGGCCGCTCCGGCGCCTGGCCCGGAGGGAAGCAAGCGCGGCTGCGCCGCGGCGGCTTCCTTCCTCTGTCTGGGAGGCGATGCGCCTCCGCCTTGCGCCTTGATGACGGACAGGAATCTTCTGATCGTCTCGATCAGGCTGCCGGGGTCGCCATCCAGGCTGTTCGCGCTTCGCACTTTGTCAAGCTCCAATTTTATGAAATCTATCCCCTCCAAAATTAGGTCGGACAGCAGGACTAGATCTACGTTGACCTGTTTCTCCTCTCGGATGTAAAAGAATAAATCCTCCATCGCATGGGCCAGCGACGCAATATTGTTGTACGTCATCATGGCGGACGAGCCTTTGATCGTGTGCATAATTCGGAAAATCTCATTCACGGTGTCGAGGGTAAGACCGTTAGCTTTTTCGAACGTCATGACCGTCTTTTCGAGCTGATCGATATTTTGCGTCGTTTCGTAGATGTAAATGTCCAATATCGAATCATTGGAAAATCCTTGATCCAAGCGCCTTCCCCCCGTCTCGTAGCTGATCTGGACCTCATCTGTTATACAAAGCGCTAGCCAAGCCTTACATTAGCCATAATTTCGACAAAAATCGCCAAACACCTTTTTTGGTCAGGTAAAATAATAGAGCGGCTGCAGCCGAAGTTTAACAGGGCAAAAACACCGTCTACGCGGGCATTAGATTCTCTCTATTTCGCGGCCTGCGACGGGTGGGAGATGGGGATTGGCGGTCTGCCAAACCGTACTTAATGGGAACCCCCGTTTTCGTTTATACAAATGCTGGGTATATATTAGCATGACGCCATCTTTGCCCCTGAAAGAGGCGTCCAAATGACCACAGTTATTTAATTAAGGAGGAATATCCGTGTCCAAAAAATTAACGCCTGTTTTGCTCGCTGCATCCCTGATGCTGCTGCCGGTTCTGTCCGGACAAGTCTCCGCGCAGGAGTCACCGACAATTACAGCTCCAGTGTACGGAAAAAACGAGCGGGGTCACATTCTTATTCCTCTTCGCGTCGTCTCCGAAGGGTTGGGAGCCAAAGTGAAGTGGGACAAGCCGACATTATCCGCAAAAATTACAAGAGAGAAAATAGAGGTTAATGTGCCTCTTAATTCGGATTATGCGACGGTTAACGGCAAAAGCGTGCGCTTGGACGCACGCACTATTATCGAACGCGGAGTCACTTATGTGCCGCTTCGCTTTGTCGCTCAATCGCTGGGAGGAACGGTCACTTGGAACAACGAAACGCAAAAAGCCACCGCTTCGCTCGGCGACCGGAAGGTCGTCATTAATGCCCGACAGTACCCGGAGCTGACTCAGACGCGGCTTAACGCGCTCGTCCAAGCGGCGAACGATTCGGCCAATCCGTCCAAGTACAAGCAGATTCGCACGAAGTTCAAACCTTATTTTACGGATGAGTTCATTAACAAGATTGTTCAGAGGAAAAGTGTCTTGACGCAGCATCGATTTGTTTCGAAGCCCTACATCTACTACTATGAAGGAACAGGTCGCGGCAGCATCACTCAGTTGGAAAGTCCTCGCGATGCCGGAGGCATGAACGTTGAACGCATCATTACGATCCGCTATATCAACGGCAAGTGGATGGCGGAGAACGTGGATTATCTTCTTGTCTCCCCTTAAGAAATACACGAGGGGGGCTGACTCATAAGTAAAGGCGTACAAGAAGATTATCGATGAAAAGTAAGGGTATCTATCTCCTGGAGACTGCCTCATACGGTCCTGAAACTACCCCTTTACGGGTTTACCCTTCAAGTTTCAGGATCGTATAGCAACGGAAGGAGATAGATACCCGGAATATCCCATCGATAATCATTTCGTAAGACTCTCTTTACTTATGAGCCAGCTCCGATAGAACCGTTCCCAACCGATCCAGATTTTGCTCGTTGGCATCGATGCAGTACGGCTTGGCCTGCTCGAAGTCCTCCTTTAGCTTAAAGCGCTGACGGAAGGTAACTACGGTTCTCCCATTGCTCTCCTCGAAAGTGGCCGTTATCCGAAATTCATGGCCGGACAGATGATCCAGCACGACTCGTTCCGGCTGCACAATCTCGACAAATACGCATTCGTTCGGATAATTTGTACCGTCGGGCCCGTGCATCGTGAATTTCCATTCGCCGCCCGGACGAACATCGCACTTATGGAATGTGTTGTTGAAACCCTCCGGCCCCCACCACCGAGCAAGCAATTCCGGAGTTGTCCAAGCCTGGAATACGAGCTCCCGCGAACAACCGTACTCGCGTGCGGCTACCAATTCATTTTCATTTTCGCCGATCGTCACGCTTCATCGGCTCCTTCCACTAACGGAACAATCCCGTCCAGCATCAGATTTGTACCATGCTCCCTGATTTCCGGCGTATCGTGCCCGTCAAAATAAGCGCCCTGCTCGGTGAAGATCAGCTTCGTGCCGCCTTCCGTCCGAACGAACTCGACCGTCGTGATCGAGACGGAAATACGCGTATCGTCCGAATCCAGCGTATAACTATAGACGATGCGTTGATCGGGAACAAGCTCTTGATAGCATGCGTCAAAAGTGAAAACCGGCCCTTCCGGCGGCCCGCCGCGGCTATACTCTCGTCCGCCGACCCTGAAGTCGAAGCTGTCTGCCGGCGAAAACCATTTGGCTTTAAGCTGCGGATCCGCCCAGACGCGGAATACCCGCTCCGGCGCGGCGGCATATGTTTTCTCGATGGCAAAGGTGGCGTGTTTGACGAATCTTTCGTTCATGATAGTTCCTCCTCAGGGTTCTTGATTTTCATTTTCCTCGACAAGCGTCTCTCCCAATCGATCCAGATGCCGCTCCCAGCTCGAACGCCGCTCGAAGACCGGCTTCTCGAATTCCGTTTTCATCGCCTGCAGCAATTTTGCAAAATCCTCGGCCGACAGCCGTTCCTCTCTCTGTACCGACTTGGAAACGTGTCTAAGCAGGTCCAGACGATTCTCATGGTGTCTGATTTGCTCCCGAAGACGTTCCATCTGCAGCTCCAAGATGGCCAGCGGACTGACTTGTCCGCCATTCAAAACCGATCTTACTTCTTCCAGCGATAGCCCCAGCTCCTTCAGCGCCAAAATCTGATGCAGCCTCGACAAGTCCGATTCTCCATATAGCCTGTGGCCGGATTCGGTCTGAGCGGACGGGGAAAACAAACCGATCTGATCGTAAAACCGTAAAGTTCGCACCGTAAGTCCCGTCAGTTTGGCGAGGTCGCCGACTTTCCATAGTTTGGTCATGAATCAACTCCGTTCTTGGGCGCTAGCGAAGTACCGGTAGCTTCATTATAAAACCTTACGTAACGTAACGTGCAAGTGTAAAAATCAAAATTGCCGCAACCGCCAGCTGCTAAAATTCAAGTGTATTTGTTTATAGTCAAACTCTACCGCGAAATGAACAGAAAGTAATGCGATAATAAGGAAATAATAGGAACGGGAGGTTGGGGTTTATTCATTTCTTAATCAGAAAATTGCGTCACCCGGACGATTATCCGGCTGTAGCGCCTCTGCTCAATCTGATCTGGTCGGAGCCGACCACAGCCCAAGAGCTTCAGGCGGACGAAGAAAAGATCCCTCCCGGACAGCTCCATTACAATGAGGACGGCAAGCTGATGGGCTGGGATCGGCCCAAGTGGGTGGCGGAAAACGAGCGCGGCCAGGTTGTCGGCTACGCGATTGTCTGGAGAGCGCCATGGAACGAACCCGGGTCGCTGGGTCATACGGTCGTCGTACACCCGGACGCGCGGCGCAACGGAATCGGCGGCGCCCTGTACGCTGAACTGCTGAACTGGGCACGCGAAGTTAAAGCCTCGCGCCTTGTCGATTATTTGCGAGAATCGGACGAAGCGTCCATCGCGTTCGCGCAGCGGCGAGGCTATGTCAAAGGACGGCATTCCTTTGAATCCGTATTGGATTTGGAGGCCTACACGATTGAAGTAGCTTTGAGCGAGTCTATCGCCGTTGCAGAACGCGGCGGCATTCGTTTCGTTACGTTGGCGGAGGAACCCGGCGAAGAGAACGAGCGTAAGCTCCATGAGCTGTATAAAACGACTCATCCCGACATTCCCGGCTTCGTAGGCGATTATCCTTGGTTCGAAGAATGGAAGAAATGGAACCTTCAGCTGCCCGGCATACGGCCGGAATGGATTCACATCGCCAAGGACGGAGATCACTACGTCGGAGTCGTGGCTCTTCAGTACAATGAACAAACGCAAGCCATGTACCATCAGTACACCGCCGTGCTGCCGGAATACCGAGGGCGCAGAATAGCGTTGGCCTTGAAGCTGCTCGGCGTGCGCACGGCTCAGGCTAGCAGGGTTGCCTATCTGCGGACGAATAACGATTCCATGAACGCTCCGATGCTGCGAATCAATCGCGATTTGCTCGGCTTTCGTGCGGAGCCGGGCAACTTCGAAATGATCCGTACGCTTTGATTGAGGCTGTACGCACATCGTATATCCGCGAAGTTAAAAAACATCGATCGCCTTCAGCCGTCGGGCTTTGGGAGATCGATGCTTTTTTAACTTCGCTTCTTTAGACTTATTCAGACGCCATGGCATCCGCTTTGGTAAGATGAACCGTGCCGCGCGGATGCTCCGGCGGCGCATAGATCGAGTACACCTTAAGCGGTTTGCCGCCCGTATTCGTAACGTTGTGCCACGTTCCCGCCGGGACCATGATCGCATACCCGTCATCGACGTTGGCCGTATAGTCCAATTGCTCGGGACTTTTCCCCATTTGCACCAAGCCTTGACCCTCTTCCACGCGAATAAACTGATCCGTCTTCGGATGAACCTCCAGACCGATATCGCTGCCGACCGGGATGCTCATCAAGGTCACTTGCAAATGCTCCCCGGTCCAGATTGCCGTACGGAAGGTTTGATTATCCTCGGTCGCTTCGTCAATATCCAGCACAAACGGATTGGGCCCTTGATCCTGAAGTCTCGCTCTCCGTTCATCCGCAGAAACGTATCCGTTCCTGTAATCATAGCCGTAGCCCCTATTGCGTCTGAGCAATGAATAATCTGGCGGCGAACCCGTCAGCGCCTGCTGCCTCGGACCATAAGCGGCGGAGTAGCCCCCGGGATAGACGACGTAAGTTATCGGATAACTATAGTACATCCTTACTAACCTCCATAGGTTGATAAACCATCTTATGCCTATGGAACGTTATGGTGCTTGCCGGGCAGCGATGCTCCAGATCTCCGGCGAACCGTACCGAGCCGTGAACGTTAAGCTCCCCTATACGATTAAACAACATTTCCTGAATTTTCTCGCTAATCGCTCCTCTACCTGTTATAATTTAACTTACGTAAGCATACAGGTCGTATATCTATTTATTCGGTCGTGAAGAACACGCCGCATCAACCTTCCGTTAGGAAAGTTGTGCGGCTTTTTGCGTTTCACACGCGATTATTCATACATGATATAATGAAGGAGAATATCCTATGTCGGTTTATCGGCTTAAACCTAAGAATGATTTCCTCTTCAAAAGGCTATTCGGCGAGTCGGACAGCAAGCATCTGCTTATCCCGCTGCTTAACGCAATTCTGGGAGCACCAAGCCGTCGCTCCATTTCAGATGTCACGGTTATCGACAATAAGGAGCTTACGAAACAAGTCATGGATGGCAAAAGCGGGCGGCTTGACGTGCGATGTGAAACTGACTATCACGAACAGATCGACATCGAGGTTCAGATCGCACGGGAGCTTGCAATGGACAAACGATCTCTGTTTTACATCAGCAGAATGTATACCGACTCCATCAAAGAAGGAAGCGACTACACACAATTAAAGAAAACAATTGCGATTAATATTCTCGAATTTGACTTTTTGCCGTCGTCGCACTTTCACAGTATGTTTCAGCTTCGCGATAGCTCGGCACCCGAGATTGTATTGGCCGACACGATTGAACTGCACTTCCTGGAATGCGCCAAATTCCGCCGAATAATGCCGGATTTGCGAAACCCGCTGCACCGTTGGCTGCTTTTTCTGGATGAACGCACGACCCAACAACAGATGAAGGAGTTGATCTCTATGGACGGTTCCATTAAATCCGCGGAGGAACGCCTAGAATGGTTAAGCAGCGACGAGAAAACAAGACAGCTTTACGAAGCGCGTGAGGAAGAATTGTATGAACGTACGAGTTTGTTTAATGCTGGTATTCGGAAAGGCACTGAAGAGACGAAGCTTGAAACTGCGAAAAAACTGCTTTCTTTAGGCGTAGAGATCGACAAAATTGAGAAAGCGACCGGTCTGAAACAGGCGCAGTTTATGAAGGATTGAGCTTGGCAACTATATTGTCCCTCCTTATTTACAGCCTGGGCTTCCATCCTGGGCCATATCCATCGTTCTGACGATCGAAAAGTTTCTTTTCATCCGCAAACTATGTTTTAATAACTTATATGAAATCATCCAAACTTCCGATTATCTACGGTATCGTCGTCATCGCCGTCGTGCTGCTCATGCTGCCCAAATACGCTTTTAACGATCCGGACACGTTCTGGCATATCGAATTGGGAAGCTATATGCTTGAGCACAAACAGGTGCTCTATCACGCCATACATACGTTCTACGAGGACAAGCTGCCCTACATTCCGCATGAGTTCGGCTTTCAGATTCTAGTGGCGTTGTTCTATCAGGCGTTCGGCTGGCCCGGCGCTTATTTGCTGACCGCGCTTAGTCTGCTGCTGCTTATACCGGGGCTGCTTCGTCTTGCCCGCATATCGCGCAAGGAGTTGGGCATGGAGGAGGAGCATCCATTGCTGCTCCTGTTCGTGCTGCTTATCGCCTGCTGGATTTATTACGGCTACTTCAAAATCAGGCCGCAGATGATCACCGCCGGGCTGATCGTCTGGTTTGTCGTCTATTTGCGGGAATTTCAGCTGCGTGTCGGCTGGAAGCCTGCTGCCGCCTTGATCGCCCTATCCCTGCTCATTGCAAATATTCATACGGGCGTCTGGCTAGTCATCGCCGTGTTCACAGGTATGGCGCTTTTGGAGTCGCTGCTGAACAAACAGCTGAATAAACCGCGGATGTTGGCGTTTCTGGGCGTCTGGTTAGTCGGGCTGCTAAATCCGGGAGGTCTCAAAAGTCTGTTCTTCATTCTGACCGTGACGAAGAACGACTTTAATATGCTCATTAATGAATGGCAGCCGCTTCAGTTCAACAAGCTGGACAGCTTGCCGATCATGCTGTTGCTGCTGTTTTTTATGTTAACGCTGCCCTTCGCGCTGCGCGGCAAGCCTTTCCGTTTCTTTCTGGCTGCCGGCATCCTCTACTTGGGCATCGCAAATTTTAAGCAAAATCTGTTCATGTGGCTGCTTATTCCTTATTTCGCCGCGGCCGCTCTGGATGCGGCTCCGCCATGGCTGCGTTCGTGGCGTTCGCAGCTTCGCATGCCTGCCATTCTGCTCTGCTTGGCGGTTGGACTCGCCATCAACAGCGCTTACGTATTCGTCAGGACGCCGCAGATTGACGCGAAGAATTACCCGGTCGAAGAGATGAATTACATTATGGAGCGCAAGCCCGAAGGCAAGCGGCCGAGAGTGCTGTCCACCTACGGTACTTCCGGCTACGTCATGTTCCGGGGCGGCGACATTTTGACCGACGGCAGACAGGACCCTTTTATTACTGAACAGTCCAAAGGAACGTTAGGCTGGACCGCATTCGAGCGCTCGATGCACGGCTTCTCGGTCTACTTGCCGGAAATTGTCTCCTATGACAAACCCGACTACGTGATCGTTCGCGGCGATTCCTCCTGGAAGCTGTACGACGGCTGGGTCGAGGCGTTCGGAGAGCCGTCTTTCAAAGGCACGTACGGCAGCGTGTTCGTTATCCCAAGACGGTGACGAAATGATGTTCGTATTGGCGATTGTCGATCCCAACTCCCGTTAGACAGCTTGACTGCGTGGGCTTCGGCCCAGTTGATGAGCCGGTTAGGGCCGTTCGTCGCCGCTCGCCAACTTATATGAAATTTCGTACAAAGTTCGGCTCTCATCGTCTATTTGAGGCCAACTTGTACGATTGATCACACAATCCGCCGCTCCGGCCGCTCCAACGCCGTATCATTGTACGATCAATCCTACAAAACAGACACAGCGCCCCACAAATTTGCGACACTTATACGTTAAATCGCCCCGATTGCCGCGTCCAAGCGGAAAAAGGGGCGATTTATCGGGATATTCTGCGAGACGCCTGCGCTTAATACAGATGGCACGAAACCTGTTGGCCCGGCTCGACTTCCTTCAACGCCGGAGCGACGGTTTTGCAGATGTCCATGCAGCTTGGACAGCGCGTATGGAACGTGCACCCGGACGGCGGATTCGCCGGACTCGGTACGTCGCCGCGCAAAATGATGCGCTCCCTCTTCGCCCCCTCTGCGCCGCGCACCTCCGGTGCCGCCGACATCAGCGCACTCGTATACGGGTGCTTCGGCGAACGGAACAGCTGCTCCTTGCTCGCGAGCTCGACGACGCGTCCAAGGTACATCACGGCGACGCGATCGGAAATATGCTCGACGACCGATAGATCGTGAGAGATGAACAGATACGTCAGCCGGTACTGCTCCTGCAAGTCCTGCATCAGGTTGATCACCTGCGCTTGGATGGAGATATCGAGTGCGGACACCGGCTCATCGGCGATAATCACCTTCGGATTTAGGACAAGCGCCCGTGCGATGCCGATCCGCTGCCTTTGACCGCCGCTGAACTCATGTGGATACCGAGAAGCGTAGCTTGGGTTCAAGCCGACGTTGTCGAGCAACGAAGCGACCCGCTCGATTTGCTCACGCTTGCTTCCGATTCCGTAGATTTTCATCGGCTCGGCCAACGTGCGTCCGATCGTCCATCTGGGGTTAAGCGACGAATACGGGTCCTGGAAAATCATCTGAACGTCGCGACGCATCGCCCTCAGTTCGGCGGGCGACTGCGCATGAATGTCGCGCCCGTCCAGACGGACCGAGCCTTCCGTCGCCTGCAGCAGGCGAATAATCAGCCGCGCCACGGTGGATTTGCCGCAGCCGCTCTCGCCGACGATGCCCAGCGTCTCGCCGCGACGAACCTTAAAGCTGACGCCGTCCACCGCTTTCACATGCCCCTTCGGCCTGGAGAACACGCCGCGCCTGATCGGAAAATATTTTTTCAACCCGTCGACTTCCAGAATGGCGTCATCAGCCTCGTCGGTTTTATCCAATAGATGATCCAACAAGCGCTTGTCCTCCTTTCTCTACAAGCCAGCAAGCCGCAGCTCTGCCCGCTTCGTCTATTGGGAACAGCGGCGGCAGCTGCTCGCGGCACTTGTCCATCGCGTGCGGACAGCGATCGACGAAGCGGCAGCCTTGGCCCCACTGCGATGGAGGCGGTACATATCCGGGAATGTAGTTCAGTCGTCGTTCGCTGCCCGCGCTCTTGGGCAGCGAGTTGAGCAGCCCTTGCGTATATGGATGGCGCGGCGAATCGAGAATATCCCGCACCAGGCCCTGCTCGACGATTTTGCCGGCGTACATGACGATGACATGGTCGCAAACTTCGGATACGACGGCCAGATCGTGCGTGATAAGCATCATCGACATATTGTTCTGCTTCTGCAAATCCTTCATCAGCTGAAGAATTTGCGCCTGAATCGTCACATCGAGAGCGGTCGTCGGCTCGTCCGCGATCATCAGCTCCGGCTGGCAGGCCATCGCCATGGCGATCATGACCCGCTGTCGCATGCCTCCGGACAACTGATGCGGATAGTCGCCGGCGATTTCCTCCGCCCGCGGAATGCCGACCATCTGCAGGAGCTCGATTACTCGCGCTTTCAGCGCTTTGCCGGAAGCCTTCTTGTGGATTTTCAGCGCTTCCCCGATCTGGTTGCCGATCGTATATACCGGATTAAGCGACGTCATCGGCTCTTGAAAGATCATTGCGATTTCGTTGCCGCGTAAGACGCGAAGCTCCCGCTTGCTCACCTTGAGCAAGTCTCTGCCTTTGAATTTGATTTCGCCCTTCGTGATTTTCCCGGGCGGCTTGATCAGCCCCATGATAGACAAGGAGGTTACGCTTTTGCCGCAGCCGGATTCGCCGACGATGCCCAGCGTCTCGCCCTTGCGGATCGCAAAGGAGATGCCGTCCGTCGCATTGAAGGTATGATCGCGGGATTGGAACGTGGTCGTCAGGCCGTTAACCTCCAGCAAATATCGATCGTCCATGTCATCTCCCTCTTCTTGGGCCGGTGCCCTTACACAAATTGTTTTACCGTGTCCGCAGACAGCATCCTCGAATAAATAAACTGGAAGAACCGCTGCCGATCTTCCGGCGCCACTCGTTCGTACACTTGCTTAACCGCTTCGTTGCCGCGCCAATACGTATAAATAAACGGCGAACGCAGCGGATGGGTAAAGAAACGGAGCCGGGAAGCGATCCAGTTCTCTTCGCCGAACGCGTACTCGGCCAGAAATTGCGCCACCTCTTGCTCGGGTTTGCGCTCCGCATGCAGCATGTGCGCGGCGTTCATCCCCGAGGTCGAGCGAATTTGCTGGTAGATTTGATAAATATGATCGTCCTCGGTCTCCAGCCAATCGATGAAATAAATCCCGTTGTCGGCAATTCCCTCGAATACCGAGCTGCTTGCGGTATTGACGACGACCATGCTGGCATCGATCGGTATATCTCCGGACTGCATGCCCAACTCCCGGAAACGCATATGAGTCGTATGACCCGGAAAGCACTCGTGAGTAACCAAATGCTTCAGCCCTTCATAAGTGAAAGGAATATCGCCGTTCAAATACATTTTGCCGTTCACATAGTCGCAATAGGCGTTAAAAGGGAAATCGTGAACGATCTCCGGAACGACCTCGACATCGGCCATCTGCGGAAACATTCGATCGACGACCCGCTGTTTCGCCACGGCCAGCAGCTCCTTCAGCACCGTCTCCAGCTCCGCGACCGGGACGCGCCGTTCGGCCTCCCATGCCTGAACCTTCTCATGAAGCGACCCCTTATACCCTCTACCCGCAAGCGCGACGTCGAGCCGACGATGCAGTTCGCCGCGTTCCGCCTGGCTGAGCGGATTCTCGTTGACGTACAGCAGCCCTCTTACTTTATCGCGAAAAGGCAGTTGAACTCCCGCACACCAGTCGGCCAGACAAAGCACGGAGCCGATCTGCTGCTGCATATAGTTACGGCGCACCTCATCCTCAATGTCCAGATAGCGGAGGCGCAAATAGTTCAAATCCTCCTTCACGTCGGACCAGTTGCTGTACGTAATGGGATGTTCATCGGATAAACTGTACGTCAGCCCTTCGTTGTCGAACAGAGCTTCCCCGGTTTTTACCAGCTTGGAACGGTAAAGCTGATCCATGCCGAGCACAATACGGGTATACTCCACGGCCAAACGGTGATCGGTTTTCTCCATACTCGTCATTAACAAACCCCCCTCTATTTAATTCCGCTTTAGCTTGGAATCCGTCAAGTCGCGAATGCCGTCTCCGAGCAAATTAAAGCCGAGCACGGTAATCATAATCGCCAGCCCGGGATAGATCGACAGATGCGGCGCATCCTTCAGAAACTTCATCCCGAACGCCAGCGTCCAGCCCCAGCTCGATTCCGGCGGCTGAATGCCGAGCCCGAGGAAGCTAAGCGTCGCTTCGGCGACGATCGCCTGTCCAAGTCCGAGCGTCGCCACAACGATGATCGGAGCAAGACAGTTCGGCAAAATATTGTAGAAAATAATGCGAAAATCGCTGGATCCGATCGTACGCGCCGCCTGAATGTACTCCGCTTCCTTGACGACGAGCACGTTCGCCCTGACGAGACGGGCATAGTTCGTCCAATAGACGAGCCCCAGCGCGATAATCACGTTCTTGATGCCCGGCCCGAGCGCGGCCACGAAAGCGATCGCGAGCAGAATAACCGGAAACGACAAGACGATATCGACGATGCGCATGATTAACGAATCGACCCAGCCCCCGTAGTAGCCGGCGATCAGCCCGAGCGTAACGCCGATGATAAGCGACAGGCCGACGGCAACGATCCCGACCTCAAGCGACACTTTGGCTCCGTACAAGATGCGCGTATACAGATCTCTGCCGAACTGATCCGTACCGAGCAGATGACCGGACGTCATCGGCTTGGCCAGACGTTCGCCCATGACCATCTCGTACGGATCGTGCGTCGACAGCACCGGTGCGAGCAGCCCGGCGAGAAGCACGAGACAGACGATGATACCGCCGATCAGCACCGATTTGCTGCGCGTTGCCGCGAGCCAGCCCTTTTTCCATCCGGAGGAACGCGGCTTGATCGCCTTCCCGTATTCCGCTTTTGATGAAGCGCTCATCGCTCCTCCTCCTTACCTTTGCTGAATCTTCGGGTTGATTTTCGTATATAAAATATCGATGACCAGGTTCGTGAGCGCAAACATCAGCGCAATAACGAGCACGCAGCCCTGGACGAGCGGAAAGTCGCGTTGACTGATGGCTGAAATGACAAGACGTCCGATGCCCGGCCATGCAAATACGGTTTCGGTGACGATCGCCCCGCCGAGCAGGTTGCCGAATTGAAGACCGATGATTGTCACGATCGGAATCAAGGCGTTGCGAAACGAGTGCTTAAAGATGACCGAGAGAGTGCCGACGCCTTTCGCTTCTGCTGTACGCACATAGTCCTCCTTCAGCACCTCAAGCATCGTCGAGCGCACCATCCGCGTAATGAGCGCGGCGCTCATGATGCCGAGCGTGAACGCCGGAAGCAGCAAGCTGCGAAGGCTTTGCACGATATCGTACAAATTGCCGGTGCGAACGAGCGTCGAGAACGCTTCGGTCAGCGGCTCTCCCCGTCCGAACGACGGCAGCCAATTCAAGTTGACGGAGAAACCGATAATGAGCAGCGTCCCCATCCAGAATACCGGCATCGATACGCCCAACTGCGCGAAAAACATACTGACGTAATCAATCCACGAGGACTGCTTCACCGCCGACAAAATGCCGAGCGGAATGGAGATAATAAGCGCGATGACGAGCGCGAACACGGCAAGCTCAATCGTCGCCGGAAGATGCTTCATAATGAGCGAGTAGACGGATTGATCCTGGAAGATCGATTGCCCGAGATCGCCTTGCAGCAGCTGTTTCAAATAGACGAAAAACTGCACATACAGCGGCTCGTTTAAGCCCAAAATGTTGCGGATGCGCTCCACTTCGTCCGGCGGGGCGTCCTGGCCGAGCAATACCGTTGCCGGATCGCCGGGAATCATATGCAGCAGCAGAAAGACGAGAACCGTTATCCCGAGCAGCACGGGAATGAACTGCAGCAACCTTCTTCCTATATACGTCAGCAAGTTAACGCTCCTTACTTAAACCGAAAGGAAGGAGCGAGCGATCCGCCTCTCCCTCCCCGGCCTTTTTTTCCGTGCTATTTAATTACCGCGTTCTTGAAATTATAAAAGCTGCCTTTCGGATGAAGCGTAAATCCGCTCAGCTTGTTGGAGTGCATGACGATGTACCCTTGGTACAGCACGATGTCGAACGCCACGTCGTTCACCATCATTTGCGCGGCTTCTTGATAATACTGCTTGCGTTCGTCCAGATTCGAAGTCGTTCTGCCTTTTTCCAACAGTTCGTCGACCTGCGGATTGCTATACTCGCCGTAGTTGTTGCCGCCCGTCGTCGTCCACTGGTTGTAGACCGCTTTGTCCGGATCGACGATATTCAAGAGACCGAACATCGCGATATCGTACTTGTGAGCGAGCAGGTTAGCCAGGAACGTCGGCGCTTCCGTCGTCACGACTTTGGCGTCGACGCCGGCTTTGACAAACTCGTTCTGCAAGTATTCGAGCGCCTGCACGCGATTGGAGTCTTCCACGTACGTCGACAGCTCGATCGACAGCTTCTTGCCGTCCTTATCGACCATTCCGTCGCCGTTGGTGTCCGTCCAGCCGGCTTCGGCCAATAGCGCTTTCGCTTTCTCCGGATCGTAGTCGAACCCTTGGATATCGTCCGTATGCGCGAACAACGGCGGGATAAGCGGCGACTTGGCCGGCTTGTCCATGTTCTGATAAATATCGGCCGAGATCACCTGCTTGTTGGTCAAATGCGCGATCGCTTGACGCACCTTCACGTCGGACAGGAACTGATTTTTCTGATTGTAGGAAAGGTACGTGTAACCGAGTCCTTCCGTCTGCGTGACGGTAAACTTGTCATTGTCCTTGATCCGGTTAATGTCCTGCGGCGACAGCGGCGAATGAACGAAATCGATGTCGCCCGCCTCCAGCGCGGACACCCTTGTCGTGTTGTCCGGAATGACGAAATACGTCATTTGCTTTGTTTTGGCTACGCCGTCGTGGTATTTGTCGTAGGCTTCGAAGAACAGCTTACTGTTCTTGTCCCACTTGACGAATTTGTACGGGCCGGTTCCAATCGGGTTCGTCGCCATCGTCCCGTCGTTCTTCTCGCCGATATGCTTGGGCACGATGCCGAGATCGAGATAATACAGCAGCGGCGCGCTAGGCTGCTTCAGCGTGAACTTGACGGTGTAGTCGTCCGTCGCTTCGACGCTGTCGATCGCCTCGTACAGCTTGGCGTTCGGCGCTTTGAACTCCGGAGCTCTGATCGAATCGTACGTGTACTTCACATCTGCGGAAGTAAACGGCGTGCCGTCATGGAAGGCGACGTCCTTGCGCAGCGTAAACACGATCGTCTTCGGATCGGGCAGCTCCCATTTCTCCGCCAGATCCGGCACCGGCTCCAGCTTCTCCGTCAGACGGACGAGACCGCTGAACACGACTTCCGCTACGCGAGCGTTCGACGTATTGCGGCCAAGCCGCGGATCGAGAGTGTCGGGATCGACGTCCAGCCCGATTTTAAGTTCGCCCGAAGCGGCGGCCGGCGGATTACTCTCCGTCCCGCTGCTCTCGCTCGCATTTCCATTGTCGCTCGTGCCGCTCGCGCTCGATCCGCTGCTGCTGCCCGAGTCGTAGCTGCAGCCGGCAAGCATCGCGCTTGCGAGCATCATGCAAACAATCAGTAAACTGACCAACGATTTTCTGCTCATGTGACAACTATCCCCCCTGATGATTGTTCAAATGAATGTTTACTCAGTTCGATCCCATCTGTCCGAGCTGCCTGTCCAACTCGCGCAGCTCGTCGAGGTTCGCCAGCGTAAGCTCTCTTTCCCCGCGCTCCGCTTCTTTAATTAGCCGGACCAGACATTCCAGACGAGGCACTGCGATCGACTTCTCCTGGGCGCGCTGCACGACCGGGCCGACGATTTCGTTCACTTCCGTCGGGCGGCGATGAATCGCGAGGTCGCGCCATACGCCGGTGCGCCGCTGGTCATGCTTGTACCAATAGGTCTTCTGCGCTTGCCAGCAAGCGTTTACCGCTCCTTCCGGCGGCTCGGCCATCGCGAAGATTTTCGGGTCGAAACCGTCGATCACCTCGCATACGACGCCTTCCGCCTGGCACACCTTAACCACTTCGCCGGCAAGACTGCCTAACACGCCTCTGTATTCCAGCCGATCGAAAATGTCCGGGACGTCTTCGCTGACAAGCGCTGTGGCGAAATAAACGGCGCCGACGGCAGCTTTGCCCCATAAAAATCCGAAAATGTTGTCGGTAACCTTAATAGGCTGCAACGCGGACAGCACCTGCTCCAGCTCGTTCAAGCGCGGAGTCGTCCGGCCGTCCATCTCGCCGATGCAGAACGAACCCGTGCCGCCGAACGATACTTCGCCCGGCTGTACGTAATGGCCGCCGAACGTCAGAAACGCGCCAACCGTTCGCTCCTCGCCGACGATCCTGGCAATCTTGTACTCCTCCAGTCCGTTCTGAAGCGAAAGTACGTAGCCGCCGGGCGTCAGATGCTTCGCGAGCGGTTCCAGCGCCGGGGCTGTATGGCGGGCCTTCACCGCCAGCAACACCGTCTCCAGCGGCTCGTTCACTTCTTCCGGCAGCAGGATTCGCGGATGAACGACGAAATCGGCTTCGCCCGATACTTTCAGCCCGTTCTCCCGAATGGCCTGCACATGCTCCCGCTGCGCTTCTACGAAAGTGATGTCGTGACCCGCCCGAATCAGATGGGCGCCCAGAATGCCGCCGATCGCGCCTGCGCCCACAATTGTTATTTTCATTGCCGTCTATCCTTTCTGAAAATATTGATCGATGACCGCAATCGCATCGCGAAGGCTTACCGCTGCGCGATTGCGCTCCCTAATTAGTCGAGAGGCGAGAAACTTGAATTCGTCGCTGTCGGGATCGAGTCCGCCCAGCCGCGGCATATCGCTTAAAGCAGGCAGCGAGTGCTGCTTCAGGGCCGGGTCGTGACCGAATCTGTCGCCGTACGTGTAATCGAGCGGGACGAGCACCCGGCTGAGTTTCTTCAAACAGCCGTTCAGCAGCGCCGTCTTGCCGGACTCTTCGCCCTGCGCTCGAATTGCTGCATTGAGCCGATTGGCTCGCTCCTCCAGCTCTTGCGCCCGTTCCGTCAACGGCGCGAGCGACAGCTTGCCGCCCGCCTGCTCCTCGTAACGTTTCAGCGTTGCGAGCGCTTCCCGCGCGTAGGCGGCGTAATCGAGCGGCAGCACCTGATCGGTAAGCAGCCGCCAGACCGTATATTGATAGATGCGCGTATCCCTGTCCAAAATGTCTGCATCGATCTTGTCGCCCGTATCGTGCGGCGTATGCCACCACCAGCCGGTTCCGTGACCGAGTCGATTCTGGCCGCCGAATACGGCGGCGGAGGCGTTGGAGCTGCCCGGCTTGGCCGGCTGCTCGCTCATATTGCCGAAGATGGCGGGGACGCCAATGCCCCAGAACGACTGGTCCCCGGCCCGCTCCATCCGACGGCCGGTGAAGTCTTGTCCGGCCTGTGTGCTCAGCGCCTCCTGCGCCAGCTCGGCAAGCTCCGACGCCGCCGTCGTGTCGCCAACAACGGTATTGCCGAGACCGCCGGTCGAATCGACGTTGACATGCACGAGAGCCCGGCGCTCCAGCTCCTCCCAATGATGATCGGCGTACCAGGAAGAACTGGAGTAACGCCCCTGGGAGTGACCCGACCAATAGATGACGCGCAGACTGCGCTCCCATAAATCCGCCCGCTGCACGCACAGCCGCGATACTTCGAGCATCGTTGCGTTCGCGCCGCCATTGTCCATTACTCCGTAATACCACGTATCATGGTGGCCCGTGTACAACACGAAAGGATCGTCTCGATCGGCCCCCGGACGAATGTAATCGGCCACCAGAATCGGCGTCTTGCGCCAGCCCGTATCGACCTCAGCGAACAGGGCGACGTCGACCGTCTTGTTGTCGGCGATCGCCTGCTTCAAACGCTGTCCGGTTTCGAGCGGCACAGTGACCACGACCGATTGGGGCAAAATCCCCACCTGATCGTCGCCCGGGCTGCCCCATACCGCCGAGATACACATCTCATGCACGTATTCGTGCGGACTGATATGAATCTGCCCGATCGCTCCCTGCCGATTCGCTTCCAATGTGGCAGCCGGGTTCGCGATACCTTCCAGCAGCACTACGCAACCGCTTACATTTAATCCCTCATAATCTTGCGGTCGGCCGATTCCGGCATAGACCAAGCGACCAGTCGTGCCGTCAGGACCGCTGGATCGGGAAAACGAATGGGCAATGCAGCCGAAGCTTTCGCCCAGCGCATCGACGCGGGCCTCGCCCGGCAAACTGATATAAGCATCGTGCAATATAAGTTGCGTTTCGTAACCGTAAGCCTGCATTTCCCTTTCCACATACTTCAGGCTCTCCAATTCGCCTTCCGTTCCGGCATGCTTCGTCCATCTGCTGAATTCTTCGATATGAGCCATCATTTTTTCTTTCGACATTTCATTCATAAGCGGGGCCAATTCAGCAATTTTCAACGTTGTTCCTCCTTCTCGACACTTCCATTCGTGTCGCCGCGTTGCTCAATAAGTAGGATGCCCACGATTTAATATAGAATTTCTCATAGGACAGATTGTTTTGTCAATAACATAATCTATATTGATTTCGTTATATATTCGTCGTATAGTTATACAAAACGTAAACCATTTTGCAAAAACGCCTACTTTATTAAACTTCCCAGGAGGTTCTATATGTTAGTTTATACCGAAGCGAACGGACTTCCTCCGATGCAGCTTGACGACATCGACAGACAAATTTTGGACGCTCTGCATGAGAACAGCCGCATCTCCTATACGGATCTCGGCAAGAAAATCGGCCTGTCCCGCGTTAGCGTTCAAGCCCGCATCAACGCCCTGATCGAGAGCGGCACGATCGAACGTTTTACTGTTGTTATCAACCCGACGAAGGTCGGTATTCAAGTGTCCGCGTTCTTCAACGTCGATATCGAGCCGGCATATTTGGATCAGGTAGCCGAGAAGCTGGCCGACGAGCCTTCGATTACGAGTCTCTATCATATGACCGGTCCGAGCACGCTTCATATGCATGGCATTTATCCGAGCAATCAGGAAATGGAGAAGTTTCTGCTCGAGAAGCTGTATACGATGCCGGGCATCGTTCGCGTGGAAACCCAAATGTTGCTTAAACGCTATAAGAGCAGGATGGGCATGAAATTGTAAGGAGGACGCTTGATGGCTGCCGGATCAGCAACGTACAGACATATTGTTTTCGCCATGGTGCGCACCGGCATTTTGGGTTACGGGGGAGGGCCTTCGGTCATTCCGCTCATTCGTTACGAAGCGGTCACCCGTTATCGTTGGCTGAACGACGACGAATTCGGCGAGACGCTTGCGCTCGCCAACGCCTTGCCAGGTCCGATCGCGCCGAAGATGGCGGCCTATCTCGGATATAAGCTAAAGGGCTCGATCGGAGCGACCGTCGCTATTCTTGCGCACATCCTTCCGACAAGCCTGGCCGTCATCGCCTTGCTCGGAACGTTGTATTCGCTACAGCATTCGAAGATTGTTGCCGGAATGATCGCGGCCGTCCGCCCGGTCATTTTTGTCATGCTTGCGATGATGGCCTATGAATTTATCGCCAAAGCGTGGAAGGGTCTCGGGAAAGCTTTCGCGCTGTTGTTCAGCGCGGCGGCCTTTGCGCTGCTGTTCTTCGCGAACGTGCACCCCGGCATCGTCGTCGTGCTGTTTCTCGGCTACGGAGCTTTCCATCTGACGTTGGTGGAACGTTATCGGCGGCGGAAGGATACATCCGCATGAGTCTCTTAAACGATTTGCTTCAGCTGTTTTGGGGATTTTTTGTCGCGAATTTGCTCGGCTACGGCGGAGGTCCGGCATCCATTCCGCTTATGCAGCAGGAGGTTGTCGATCATTACGGCTGGCTGACGACGGCTCAGTTCGCCGATGTGCTGGCGGTGTCGAACGCGCTGCCCGGTCCGATCGCTACAAAGATCGCCGCCTTCGTCGGGTACCAGGTGGCCGGCTGGATCGGCGCTCTAGTTGCTACGTCCGCTACGGTCGTACCGTCCGCCGTCGCGCTTATCGTGCTGCTGAAAATCTTGAACCGCTACCGCCAATCGTCCGCGGTCAAAGGAATGACGCTGCTCGTCCAGCCTGTCATCGCCGTCATGATGCTTCTGCTCACCTGGGAGATGGGGGAAGTATCGGCGGAATCGATCGGCATCTGGCAGTCGCTCGGCATCGCCGCCGTCGCGCTGCTCGCGATGACCAAATGGCGGATTCATCCCGCCCTTGTCATTGTCGCCGCTTTCCTGTACGGAAGCCTAGTGCTCTCGCATTCGATGTAAGGAAACGAAAAAGACAGATGCAAACGGCTCGAAATTATTGATCCATCCCGGGAGGATGCCATGTTAAACATCGATCCGCTGTATGACCCCTATCCGTCGCGCCGCTCGGCCGTCTATGCCGCTAACGGAATGGTAGCCACCTCTCAGCCGCTTGCCGCACAGGCCGGCCTCGATGTTATGAAGAAGGGGGGCAACGCCATCGATGCGGCGATCGCCGCGGCCGCGGCGCTGACCGTCGTAGAGCCGACTTCCAACGGCATCGGCGGCGACGCCTTCGCGCTCGTCTGGACGCAAGGAAAGCTGCACGGCCTCAATGCAAGCGGTCCCGCTCCGCTGAGCCTGTCCATCGAAGCGCTGAAGAAGGCAGGCGTTGAAGCCATTCCAACCCATGGCTTCATCCCGGTCACCGTGCCGGGCGCTCCCTCCGCTTGGGCGGAGCTGGCCGCCAAATTCGGCAAGCTTCCACTGACCGAATCGATGCAGCCGGCCGTCGAATACGCCGAGCGCGGCTACCCGCTGTCACCCGTGCTTGGCAGCTATTGGAAAAGAGCGTTCAACAACTTCAGCGCATCGTTGAAGGGACCGGAATTCCAACCATGGTTCGATACGTTCGCGCCTAATGGCAGAGCGCCGGAAATCGGCGAGCTTTGGTCTTCTCCCGACCATGCCGCTACGCTGCGTTCGATCGCAGAGTCGAATGGCGAGTCATTCTATCGCGGCGAGTTGGCCGAGAGGATCGACCGGTTTTCACGTGAGCACGGCGGATATTTGCGCTTGGCCGACCTAGCCGCCTATAAACCGGAATGGGTCGAGCCCATCGGCGTCAACTATCGCGGCTACGACGTGTGGGAAATTCCGCCGAACGGCGGCGGGCTTGTCGCGCTGCTGGCGCTTAATCTATTGAAGGGCTTCGACTTCTCTGAACGGGATACGGTCGATACGTATCACAAGCAGCTTGAAGCGATGAAGCTCGCGTTTGCCGACGGCGCCCGACATATCGCCGCCCCCCATTCGATGAACGTGCGCGTCGAGGATTTGCTGTCGGACGCCTATGCCGACGAACGCAGACGATTGATCGGACAGACCGCGCAGCTGCCTGAGGCCGGCCAGCCTCCCAAAGGCGGAACCGTCTATCTCTGCACCGCAGACAGCGAAGGCAATATGGTATCTTTCATCCAGAGCAACTACATGGGATTCGGCTCCGGCCTTGTCGTGCCGGGAACGGGCATCGCGCTGCAAAACCGCGGCCACAACTTCACGCTCGACCCTAATCACGCCAACTGCCTGGAGCCGGGGAAAAAGTCTTATCATACGATCATCCCCGGTTTTCTCACTCGCGGCGGCCAGCCTGTAGGACCGTTCGGAGTTATGGGCGGTTTTATGCAGCCGCAGGGACACGTGCAGGTCGTGATGAACACGGTCGACTTCCATCTTCATCCTCAAGCTGCACTGGATGCGCCGCGCTGGCAGTGGATGGAACGGAAGACGGTCGAACTGGAGCATACGACTCCGTCTCATATCGTCGATGCGCTCGCGCGCAAGGGCCACGATGTGAAATGGGCGCTCGGCTCCGGCAGCTTCGGACGCGGCCAAATCATTTGGCGGCTGGACAACGGCGTGCTGGTCGGGGCAACGGAAGCGCGGACGGACGGGCATGTCGCTTCCTGGTAAGCTGCTTGAGCGAATGCGATTCGGTTGCAGCACCGCTGAGCCGACGTTGAATGCTCTAACACGGCTCAATTCTATACTTGACCTATAATGTTTCCAATTGGTTGGGAATTGAACTTTTTACGACGGCCCTATTTGTACACATGAGTTTACGCCCTACGAAGAGACCTCAGCGAGGGAAGTTAGTCGGGGAATTGTACAAAGCAACTCGAATCAGGCGCAAACGATGGACGTTTGTAGGAAAAACATCCATGACAACAAAGAGCGTTGCCAAGGAATGCCCCACCCCTGAAACAGTTGGTTCGAGATCAGCCCGACCGTGATCAGTCCGAGCACGCCGTCCGGATTGATCAACTTCGTAAAGTTTTCCCTAATATGTTCGGTAACAATCATCATCCCGAGGTTGCGCTCTTAAAGCGCTCCCTCGCCATTCTTCGTTGTCCGCCGGCGCTTTAAGTTCTTACATCTTAGCCCTTTTTTCGCAAGAAATAGACAAAATGCAGCATCGCTTGAATTGACCGTTCCCTACTACGATCGGACAGGCCGCTGCACGCGCCAATCCGTACCGATGTTCTGGATAGCCGTTATACGAGTAGCTCCGACCAATTGTGGCGCCGACGGGACCCTAGCGAGTTGGTGTAAGTTAGTTGGCCAATCGTAGTAAAAAATAGAGCGACATATTTGACTCCCTATCTACAAATTACCGCCGTAACAACGCCTGGATTCCGATCCCTACGCCGATGATCATTCGAATTTTTGCCGCTTAGTCATAGGAATCTTCATCAAAATCTTTGTAGCTAAACGCTGTAGGGCTAGTGTAGCCCCGATTAATCAGTTTAGGCTTATTATAGCCGTTACTTTTATTGTAGGCGTCGCTTCCGTTCAGCAGAGTCGAGTTATTATAGGCGTCGCTTCCGTTCAACAGAGTCGAGTTATTATAGGCGTCGCTTCCGTTCAGCAAAGTCGAGTTATTGCAGACATCGCTGCCGTTCAGCAAAGTCGAGTTATTGTAGGCATCGCTGCCTCCCGATATAGACGCTTTTTTGTAGCTACCGCTGGTACTGCCTGTCTTCGCTTTGCTCTCTCCTGTGAAAGCAGCGCTGTTGCCTGCCGGGGCGCCCCAGACCTCGTCTTCGTCGCTCGGCGTCTTGGCATTATTATCACCGGCAATTGGCAAGCTTTTCCGGGAACTGCGCTCGTTCTCATCAACTACCAACTTTTTCCCAGGAACATTGCTTATCGAACCATAGCCAAAGTATTTCTCCTGCGGCAGATCCGGAATAGGAGCAACTTTGTTTCGTTTCTCAAGCAATTCCTTCATCACATCTCCATGCTTCGACTGTACGTCGCCACGGTAATCGTATGCGATCGGTTCTTCCCGCTTCGTCTTCATAATCAATTCCCGCAGCATTTGGTTTTTCTGATCGTGTGCATCGCGTATACGCTCTTCGGCAGCATCCGGCGCATGGTTGGCATAACCGAGCAATTCCAGCGCAGACACTTGCATGTTCTTCGTAAACGTTTGTTTCCCGTCCCGCTGCAGCTTTGGAACCTTGTTGCCATCACTGTCGAGCCTGTGAACCTTCTTCCCCGTCGTCGAATCGACCTTGTCTTTACCTGTCCAATAGTCCGTTTCATACTGGAATTCAGGCTTCCCTACAAACTCCACGCCAAGTTGTTCAATCGGAACGTTGTTGTTCTCCATATGTTGCACGGTCTGCACCATCTGCTTCGAACCCGGCTTGTAGTGGCCGCTTGCATCGGAGATCAGCTCAACTTGTCCATCGCGAACTTGAAGCTCGCCCGCACCGGCAATGTCATCCCCGGCATTAAAGGTGGAATGATGGATTCTCTCCATAGATGAAAGCTGCATATTTCGTAGTGAAGCTTGATGTTCCGGTGTATCTTGCAGATCTTTCAAATCCTGTTTGCGTTGGTCATGAACACGCTTGGAACGGTCCGTATTCTCCTTGACTGCATCCATAGTATGAAATTCACCCAGAGCGTTCATCGTGAAAATGTGACGGTCTGCCTTAGCCCCCACCGTCGCTGATTCTAAAGCTCCCATCGTGTCCAGCGATTTGCCGTCTGTCCAGTTGATCATTTTGCCAGACTTGTCGAAACCCCGGGCATAGGAGGCTCGCTGCGAATCATTCGCATAGAAGGTCGTCGAGTCCAGATCCACACCCCGGATACCGCCCCCGTACAGCATCGCTTGATCAAATTCGGATTCTTTGTTTTTTTCCAAAGCAAAACTCGACCCCGCCGCAGCCGGCTGAAGAGATGGAGCGATCATCCCGTACAAGTCATCCTGCTTCTCGTCATCCGAATCATCATCAAAGTCGTCGTCAAAATCGTCGGAATCTTCTTCGTCGAACAAATCTTCCCTGACCCGAGCCGGAAATACGCCCTGCTCCGGCGTAATCATCCCCGTGCTGGAGAGAGTCGGCTTGTCGTTAATCCTGCTCTCCGTCAACGGCGTGGAGGATATCTTATTGCTGCTCTTGATGTCCTCATCAAAACTAACATCGTCATCGTCCGGCTCATCGTCGGCTTTGAACGGTACATAACCTTTCGGTAGCGGCTTGGATTGCGGGCTTGTGCTAGTCGACTTGCTGCCGTCCTCGAACGGTACATAACCCTTCGGCAGCGGCTTGGATTGCGGGCTTGTGCTAGTCGACTCGCTGCCGTCCTCGAACGGCACATAACCTTTCGGCAGCGGTTTGGATTGCGGGCCTGTGCTAATCGACTCGCCGTCCTCATACGGC